>OCTW011563323.1_pt1 | contig 73990 bp, 70 predicted proteins | sample 1539671 | NCBI WGS metagenome assembly OCTW01 (sample SAMN02144230, study PRJEB22623) | gut metagenome | biome: sheep rumen | host: Ovis aries | place: New Zealand | reverse complement strand
TCAAAAGTGCGACAAGGATTTTATAAGCTATATGTTTGTTTATGAATATCATACAATGTGAAATGCTGCTGATTTAAGAGACACTAGTGGTATACCCTCCATAAAATCCTAATCTGTCACCTCTTTTCATATTTTTTTCCTAACCTCTATATTGATTTCTGTTTCAACCCTACGCACATAGATAAAATCTGTAATAGCAAAATTCGTATGTTCGTAGATGTTGTATAGAGCGTTTATGATGTTCATATCTTTCGTCAGTTCTCTATCTATCCCAACATGCCAAGTGCCAGAAGGACAGTCCATTCCAATGAACGACTCAAAAGAAACATTCTCATCGGATGGGAAAGTCAGTGGAAAAAGACTTACCCCATCCTTATATATCGGATTCCATTCAAAATCACAAATCGCTTTCCATAGTTTCTGTCTATCCTCATCTTGTATGGGATGATGTTCTGGATAGTCGTAGCGGAAAAAACATTTTGCTGTCAACTCCATGTCTCCACAAAAAGACTTATCATTTTTGATAGTTTTCCAGATTTGATGAGCATTGTCGTATAGTTCTTTCAACGCTTCCCTTAACGATTCATTAAAATCTTTTAAATAAGGCAGGATGTCCTTCGGATACGCAGAAATTCTTCTGTTAATCATATCTCGACGTAAAGAAAGCAAACTGTTGCAATCAGAAAATTTATATCGATTACCCATGGATGTTGCCAAAAAGATTTCTCTCTCAATGAGTTTTATTTCATTGTCGTATATTTCACCAATGATATTTACCGCTGAACTGTCCGAACAATTCAACTCCATCTCTGATAATTTTTCAAAAAACTTACTCATACCTTTTACTTTTTATTCGTTAATAAGTAATTCTTGAGACAAAACAAGAGAAGACATCAGCCAAGTAATGGCGGAGGTTAAAGTTTTTTTCGTAACAGAGAGACATATCATTCGTTTTCCATTCTGATTCAATTAGTTAGAAATCATTTTCTTGAAAATAAATCCTGTAATGCATTGGCACACTATTGATGTAATCAATGTATGTAGGGAGTTGGTCAAGCAACGACCTTACTCTTTCTATATTTGATTTGGGTAATGTCAATTTTATTTTTCTCTTTTTTTGCAGTTTAATTTCTAATGTGAATTTAGATTCAGAGAATATATATTCATAACCCATTTCTTTCATTTTGTCCTTCATCAAAATCATCGTAGCTTTTTCTGAAATACTCTCCATTTTTTTCTTCTTTAAACATTCATATCGTATAGATTGCCCCTCTTCACGCCATTTCGGTATATTTTCGTCAATTTGTGAAACATATGGCAGATACACACAATCAATAAAAAAAATACTTTCATTTGTCGATATTCTTATTTCTTTAGATCTGGAAGAATCATATCCAATCGTTGTGTTTTTCAACTTTAATTTATATGACTTTTTATCCTTTGAATCTAGCAGACCTCCATGATCCGTCAGCCATTGTATGACATTATATGATTTATAAAAAGAAAAATCTGGGGTTATCATAAAAAGAAGATCCATGGTTTTAGAATCATAATAATGTCCAAGTATACTGTACCCATGCATTTTCATTAGACGACTCTTTTCAAATTTCTCTATTTTGCTCGCATTTGTCTCACAAAATTGTCTGAATTCAATTCTCCACTCTGGCATAGCATCGTTGATTAGCTTCATTCTTCCAACAAGACCATTTGAAAAACATAAAAAGTTGTTTTGGTAAGAACAATAATCCAAAGGGAAAAACAAACATATAAACACCCTATCTATATAGCAAGCGTTCATACAAAAGTCAACATTGGGAAGACGGATAATTTTAATTTTTCCTTCTATGTAATCCAAAATTTTTGTCTCAGGAAATTGGTGAAACAGATCTTCATTAAAATCTTTATCATTATCAACTCGTTTGTATAACACTTCTTGTACTTTTTCATTAAAAAAAAGTCGGTTCAATTGCATCAATGTCGAAGTACCAGACTCTTTCTTCAAATTTCCAAACAACTTTTTTGCTTCCATATATTTAAACTTAAAACTCTATCCAACATACTTTTCCTGTTTTTTTCATCCAATCCACGTGACGTTTATAATCACTTTCACTTCGGCAAACCCATAATACTTTGGTCCGCATCCTGAACTCGACTTTAGGCTCAGATGCATAACCATCAGTGAAAATGATAAGTCCATCATACCAGCGTTTATCTTTGATATAATCAAACAAACTCTGAAACTCCGTGCCACCACGACCTTCAACATCAATCTGTGGTTGTCTTTTTTTGAATGTGGAGACTTCACGCATCCCCACGTCGAATTGAACAACATCAATGCTTTCCATACCATACTTGAAAAAACGTGCGATGACAGAATAGAACGCCTGCAATGTTCGGTTGTCAATGGATCCACTCACGTCAACAGCGACCAGAAGTTTTGAGGCAAGATCATAGATGCTGCCCATTTGCAGGAAACCGCTCCGTCTGTTTGGACGCATCCGTGTCAGACGTCGCTTGCTCGACAATATGCTTGTATGAAATGACGACAAGACCTTGCGATAATCCAGTTTCACTTCAAGTGAAGCAATGATTTTTTCTATCAAATTGCCAGACAAACTTCCCCAATCTGTTGTGTTTCGTATTAAATTATTGATTTCCTCCCGTCGCAAATCATCATCCTCCCACAACTCCGACTGTGCCGACAATTTCCCCAACTCATCATCTGACAACAAGAAGCCTTCAATCCCTGTATGCGACGACGGGGGTTCTTTGCCGTTTCCAGCCAACATAAAATCATTCTGTTCATCTGTATCATTGTCAGATTTTCCAAAATCGTCCGAGCCTGGTTCTCTTTTTTCATCAGGCATCGATGGCTGTTGCAACAATTCATTAAGCTGTCTCACATACCATTCAAAACATTCTCTTTGTGGCAACTGAAACTCCGAAGATTTGGGTATGTTCAAATGTGGTAACAAATAATGCTGGTCTATCACCATGTCACTTCCTAGAGATAGTGCTGCAGGCAAACTGCATTCTGGCTGCCGTTCGTAGGGATGTTTCAAAAACAAGCGAATCATTTCCAGCCGCAACATCTCCTCCACATGTTCTTCGTTGTCAGCAATCTGGCTGATCCTGCCCGGATTATATTCCACCCTTCCCTTTCCACACCGAATCGCACAATCCATCACTGGATTTTCCACCAAATGCTGCCGACAGAAAATATTGAATAACGCAGGTTCCCTCAAAAACCAACTATCAATAATCTGTTTAAATATCGCTATCATTTTCAGTCAATTTTTTCCGTCCAACAATCGCTTTAAAAGCCTCAACACGTTTATGGAGTTTCTCATTTTCTTTCTTCAGAAGAGGATCGAACTGCTTCAAAACATCATAAAATGCCCTACTGTGATTCATATGAATCAGATGGCTCATCTCATGATATATGACATGTCGGACAAAATATACATCATCTAATTTTTGCAATTTTCGATTGAGGGATATATACCGTTTAGCACATAATCCCCACGCCTTTCTTAGTTTTTTTATATATAATTTGGGTCTTTCCACATAAGGATACTGCCTATGAAACAATTCCCAACAACCATCATATTCTCTTTGCAGATCAATCATATCTGTTTTATAAACTTTCAATAAAATTCATTAATTTATCATACACTTCTGAAGCATAAGAGACAATGAATGTCACTGCTTTAGGGTAATTCTCATTTTCAAAGAAAGAGGCGAAATGAGCAATTTCCTCATTTCGATTGGCATTTAGCAAGTCGTTAACATAGAATGTAAGATTTGCCGCTATCGTCATTTTTTTGTCAGCGACAGATTCGTCGGTCTCAAGGAAACGGAACACATCCTCATTGACAATTGCAATCTCATGCAACTGGTATTTTTTGAGTTTCTCCTTATGTTTCTTGTAATTCAGCAAGATATCGCCACCTGAAAGTATTTTATCAGAGAACAACGATTGAGTAAACGCTTGTGTAGCAATTGGGCCGACAATACCGGCAATCATTTTTTTGTGCAGTTCTGTAATCTCTTCTATATTGGCAATGCAATCCGACACCTTTTCCCATGCACGGCGATCTGGAGTCTTTTCCAATCCCATATCCGATTTTGTGGTTACGTCATTACCATCCAAAAACTTAGGATATTTACGGATAAACGCAACAACACGATTGTCCAAATTCTTTTTCTGGGCCCAAATCAACCAATCCGACGTCGACGGACAAAACTCGAAAATATTGAAACGAGAAACTAACGCGGGATCAAGATCGGTGAGTTGGTACTCATCCCCATCGTTGACAGCCGATATCAAACGACTGCCAGCAGGAAGAGTTCGGCCCGCCAATTTTCGGTTGAGGGCAAGATCCATGATCGTCTGCAACACCTCTGGACGGGCACGGTTAAGTTCATCCAAGAAAAGCACGACTGGATTGCCATCGACAGGGAACCAGTATGGAGGGATAAAAACAGTTTTGCCAGTCTGCTCGTCAAGACGTGGCAATCCGATCAAGTCACCGGGATCACTCATCTGTCCCAGAAACAAAGTGACAACAGGAATCCCCAACTTATGGAAATAGTCTGTGAGAATTTCCGATTTACCAATACCATGCTTACCGACAAGCATAATATTCTGCTTTGCCGGCATCACATCCAAAATGCCAAATAATTCATTTACGTTTATTGCCATATCAAATACAATTAATATTGACAGCAAAATAAACGGCATCCTAAGCAAAGCTGTTGCAGAGGTTTTATAAAAAACAACAGCATCACATCAATACCGTTGTCCGCAACTTGGAACTTTTAGAAATTGGTACGGCGTTCCAAACTATAGTCTTCTGAATTTTCTTAGAAATTTGATGATTATGAAATAAGTAAAATTCATCATTATATAAGTTATCCCCAAAAGAATGTATTTGTCCCATAAACGAACACAGTTCATCTATCTGCAAAGGATATTCTGCAGGATAAAAGAAACTCATATAGATATAACCATACGGTCCACAATTTTGGAGATATTTCTTGATATGCTCAAATGTCTGCCCCATCCGATCAGAGACTTTGGCATCAACTGATGTTTCCAGAAGATGAATTTCACCATCACCACAAAAATGGTCACAAAGCTCATCAACAGAAATAAAGCCATTATCCAATAATTTTTGTACAACTGTTCTGGCATCATAAACCGTTTCTTCTTTTTGTACAGGTTGAATTCTACTTATCAATCTGTCCAAATCAGATAATCCAAGTTTCATTTTATCTAATTTTAGTTTAGGACAAAAAAAAAGACACCCTCTGCGAAATGGTAGCAGAGGGTGAAGAAAAATCAAAAAAATGTATGGATCAGACGCACCTCCACACCACGTTGGATGAATTATGTTTTTCTAAAAATAATAATTGATTAAGGAAAATTCATAGCAATTGTGTATCTTTGCACTCGTTCGATTGATCCATGGTTATATTCAAAATGGCATCGAGCAGTAATTAATAACAGTATCTAGTATCTAGTTTTCTAGATAATCTATTTTATCTGATTTTGTTAGATTAAGACATATGACATATACACCAAAACCACAAGGTTTTCTGCGAGGGAATGGAGACTGTAGAAACACCTACTTCTATAAAAAATCGCAAGTCATCTACGATCTTACCTTTTTCTTTGCACACAAATATTTAGTGGCAAAGGACAGAACCATTGATCAAATGATACAAGCCGCACGTTCTGGCAAACAGAATTTTGTGGAAGGTATGGCCGACGGTGTAACGTCTACTGAAATGCAAATAAAACTTTAAATGTCGGTAAAAGTAGTTTGCTGGAACTCAGAGAAGACTATGAGGACTACCTGCGAACTAGAAACTTAACCATTTGGAACAACACACATCCTCGCTACGCTGCTATAGTGAACTATTGCAAATATCACAATGATTTGGCAGATTATCAGCCTTTTTTTCAAAAATGGACTGCGGAAGAAATCTCTAACGTTGCCCTCACTTTGATTCACCAGACCGACAAAATGATGGAAAGTTATCTTTCACGACTTGAAGATTTCTTTATCAATAATGGAGGCATCAAGGAAGCAATGATCAAAGCAAGACTTAATAAAAGATGGACAAGGAATTAACTTTGCCTCAAAATTACGTTCGTCCAGCACCTGTAAGGATTTCAGGGCGTAATCCATATGGTATTTAAGTCATCTATCTTCCTACTATACATATAAATAAGTCCATATCATAACATAAACATACACTTTTTCGGGCGACTTTCTCTCTCAACATAAAGGTCTTTAATGTCAGCAGTGCCAATCCAAAGAGTTTGCTTCACAGATTTCACCCGTGATAGCACTTCGGTGTAGTGGGAAGAGTTGGAGATGAAGGGGGAGCATAATGATTATAAATTCTTTTTGTTATCTGCCAATTGTTTTATGAATTCATAATACTCGTTTAATTTCGAAATGATTTCATCCCGATTTTCTCCATCAATAGCAGGCATATGATAATATACACGACCGTTGTTTGATGCTTTTTCGTCCAGAAAATAGCCATCTGTCTCAGGGTATTTCTCAAGAATATCTTTTCTATAGTAATTAAAACGATCTTGAGATGTTAAATTTAAATTCGGACCATGCCATGTAGTTATATATATCTTAAAAATACCAGTTGGATTGTCTTGTGTTGCTTTGTATTCCGATTCTATACCTATGTTAGTCTTAGTGTCCTTGTTAAAGGATATTACCAAGTCATAACCATTATATACATGACATTCATCTTCACCCTTTTTCATTTCTTTAAATAAGTTCTGAATTTGCTTTTCCTGTGGGATATATTCCGTATTTATTTTATCTACTACACTCTTAAATAATTTATATACATTATCAAAATCATCCAAATTATTGGTAAAATATCTCCAAATTTGGTTTTGACTTCTCTTGTCCAAAATTTTTTCATCCATAAAACGCAACAAAAGTGTATTTTCAATAGTTTTATTGGATTCATATTCAGTCAGGCAAAAAAACCGTCCATCATATTCACCTATTCCAATAATGATTCCTTCCCCTTCATTATCTATAGTTACATCTAACAAATATTTTTGATGTTCGCATGGCCTTAATGACGGATAATCCGATTTGACTTGATTCCTATATTTTTCAAAGAAATCGCGTCTAATCTTGTCTTTTAACGATTTCATTTGAGTTAATATATCCTCAAAATTCTTAATGTTTTCGTCAAGAACTTTTTCCTTTTCTAATTCTCCACATTTTTCATCAATCTTCAGATGTTCGATTAAAAACTTTTCTAATTCCATATTCATGTTTTTTTGATTGTTTCTTAATAGAAAAATACCTTCTAGATAATCTACATATTGTATTAGGGCAGTATATAGGTATATATCTTTTTGCTTCACATTAGGTATAACATCAGATTTTAACCAAGGAAGCACATACTCTTTAAAAGATAAATTTATATATCTGTTTTCGAAAGCATCTTTATATAATCCCCAACTTTGAGGTTCTGGTTCTTTTGATTCTGGTGGCAAATAGATAATATATATTTGTTCTTCGTTATACCCCTTATTCTTAGTTTTGTCTATATAACGTGAAATTTGAGCATCTTGATCAACTGCCCAACATGCTTTATTTTCAAAGATTATTGCATAATCTTTGTCTTTAATCCACAAATCAATACGTTCTGTTTCGTGAGTTATTTCTGGTTCTTGTATATGAATGTTTTTGAAAGAATCTTTTCTACATTGAGAGGATATATAATCTATCAATGATTGTAAAATTTCATATTCACCTTTTTGATTCCTAAATTCCAAAAATTTCAATAAGATTCGACTGTGTGCATTTTCATTAATATGTAGTTCATCGATTATATTGACGTAATATGGTATTTTCAATAGTTCTCGCATGCGAATTTTCGAAAACTCTTCCACTAAGTATAGAAGTCTTTCACATTCGTTTGAAACTTCCGAACATATTTTATTATATAAATCAAAAGACGATTCTTGCATAATACTAATTATTGTAAAGTCAGTCCCATTATCTCAACTCAATAGCATATCTTTCCCCAAATATATCCAAAACAATCAATTTTCACAACACAAAGCCCGATATTTCCGCCAAATATCGCACATTTTCTGGAATCTATTACACTACATCCATTTCATGTAATTAGACATATCTCTCCCACATCCTTTTTATCTTTCCGGCTATCTCATCTCTGAGCCATTGCGGCTCCAACACTTCCACCTCTTCCCCATTCTTCAAAATCTCCTGCTGGAAATCAAACTGAGGCCGGATATTGAATGTGAAGATGCTGTACTCTTCGTTGCGCTCTATCTCTTTCTGCGACTCATGTATCTTCAGATCACGAATATATTTGGCTTGTATTGCCGTCGCCTTCAGCTTGACAATCTGCTTCTCTACCCTCTGGTCGGCTATGATTCCAAAACATCCGTTGAAATATTCCTCCGCATCCCAATCTTTGGGCATTATAAATGTCTCTTCTTTCATGTTAAGATTTTTAATGCGGTCCAATGAATATATTTTGGGGCCATTGTCTTGAAAATAGACGCTTCTTGCCACCATATACCATCTTTGATGGAACAGTTTCACACAATATGGCATGACATCAAAATTGCTTTCCTTCTCCTTCCAATAGCTTTGATACGTCATATTGAGCACACGGTTCTCCTTCATGGCTGTGATGATAGGATGCAGGTATTCCTGTCCCGACGGTACATATTCCAACAGAATGCGATCTTTTATACTCTGACTGTTTGCCAACGCATTGCTGACGGAGAAGGCATTGTAGAGCCACGACCGTATTCCATTCTCGTTGATGTCTTCCTCTTTCTCGATATAATAGCGATAGCTGCCTGAATTTTCATTGGAGATATCGATGCCAAACATGTCTCCTATGACTACACGCCAATTGTCGAATGTCCGTTTGGGAAGATCCAAACCTCTGCTGATATCTCTGTCTCTGACCCATAACTCATTCAGGTCCTTGTATGATATCTTATGTCTGCGATAAATAGTTTCTATCACCCAAACATACTTGTTAATCAAACTTTGTCCTCTATCGTTGTTCTTCATACTCTTTGATTTTTTACAAAGATGCACCAAGGGTACGCCAAATTGTGGTGAAGGGTTTGAAAAAATAAAAAAAATGAGGATATATCTCCATTTTTCAATTTTGATATACCCTCTAAATATCTCGCGACGTGAGTTCAAATCACATCTGATGCTCTTTTCTCAAAAGGTCGTTCACTGTCTTCACTGGATTGAATGTGTCGATTGGAACCTCCACGAAAATGGTGTTCCAGTCGCTCATCGCACCGTTCCACAAACCAGGAAGTTCGAGTGCTTTCAATGCCTTGCCATCCTTGCTCTTGCTTGATATGAAACCAGTGTTAGGATCAACAAACTTTGTCAGGTCATACTTGTCTCCCTTATAATCTTTCACTCCACAAACAAGATCTACAGGGTTGAAGTGAGTGGCTTCCTTGAATATATGCATCTGCTCAGGATCATTCTTGTCGAACTGTGCGCTTTCAAGAATCTGAAGAGAATGGCTGCCGTCAGGATTGACTGCGACGTAAGGGCCACCTCCTGGCTCTCCCTCATTTTTCACCATACCGCAGACACGGATAGGACGGTCTAACTTCTTCTTCAAGTATTCAATCTTATTTGCAAGATGAAGAGCACAGTCTGCAGCGTCGACATTAAGCTTTTCGACAACGAATTTTTCGATTTCCTCCAACTCCTTGTCGCTTACAGAAGCACTGTTGAGCTTTTTCAAATATTTGAACATCTTCTCCTGATATTCGACGAGCACACCTGCCAACACTGCCTTATATTCGACAGTCGGCTGCTTCAATGCGTCTGGCACTACATTGTCGATATTCTTGATAAATATCACATCCGCGTCTATTTCATTAAGATTCTGAATCAACGCTCCATGACCACCCGGACGGAACACCATCTTTCCATTGCTTGAACGGAACGGCTCGTTATTCTCGTCGACAGCTATAGTATCAGTACTGTGACTCTGCACAGAGAATGTCACGTCATACTGAACCCCGAAGTTGTATTCATATTCAGCAATCTTTTCAGACAACAATCTGTTGAAATATGTAAGGTGATCCTCAGACACTGTGAAATGCAAACGAACAATTCCATTCTTATTTTTCGCATACATCGCACCTTCAGCCAAGTGTTCCTCAAAAGCAGTACGAACTCCTTTATTATTCTTATGAAACAGAATCAAACCCTTTGGCAAAAATCTGTAGTTCAATCCATTCTGCTCGAGCAACGCATCCAGGACATTAGTGTAACGCTTTTCTGTGATAAGGCGCATAACATTTTTTCCATCGTTCTTCAAGCACACTTTATTCAGCTGCTCATAAAAAGCAAACTTCTGGATCTCGCTTATAAACTTCTGTTCAAATTCCGTTTGAGGCTCCCCTCCTCTATCTCTGAACGCAAACAAATCCTTGAACATACGACTTGCGGCTCCAGAGGCAGGTGTAAATTTCAACACATCGTGACCAGCAGCCAAATAATCTCGCCATATTGAGATATATTTATCTTTGCTTTTGTCTGACAAATGTAAAATTCCATCCTCCACTGTGGCTGCACACACAACCTTCAAATAAGGAAAACCGTTCTTGAAACAATCCAGCTGTTCCAAAAGTTTTTCTTCTGAAATCCCCATCTGCTTCAGCAAATCCAAATCATCCTGTGTCATATCCTTAAAATTAGCGTATCCTAAATCTTTGTCCTAAAATTAAACCTATTTCACGAACATTGCAAAGTTATAAGAGAAAAAGATAATAAAAAAGTTTTCATAGGCAAATAAACTATGCTACTCAGCAACTTTTAACATTTTTTAATTTTATTTCAAGTATGCTATATGCTGGAAGTCCTCATGCAAAATTTTATTAAAGTGCTCCGTCTACGGCTCGCACTACAGAGGGGAAGGTTAAGACGTTCCGCCCTAACAATTCTCATTTTATCGCACTTTGAACTCTATCGCATTTCACAAAAAAACAAGCACCTCTATTCCCATAGAAATGCTTGGATAATTAATCACATAAAACGAACTGAAATATTACTACTTAATATTGTCTTTATAAAAGACGGTGCGAATATAAGCATTATTTCAATTCGACATTCAAGTTTTTTGTATAAAAATTGATTTTATGCTATATTTGCACACATATTATAAGAAAACTGAGACGTGACAAGACGACTATACAATATTTTTCTTTTATTGGCTATGTGCTTCAACATAGCAGCACAAAAAACGGACAGTCCAATCAACAGTTCGCTTGACAGTGTCTTTATGTGGTTTAGAAACGCCAACTATCCAACATTGAAATTCGGAACCCTTAAAGTGGAAAACTACAGCGCGAGCATAAGCGACTCTCTCATCCAAATTTCTCTGAGCAAACCATTCAAAAATGTCAATTTGAGAGAAGATGCGATTAATGCGTTAAAAGACAGCATCAGCAAAAATTTGCCTGCTCCGTATAAAAATTTTGACGTAGAATTATATATTTCCTCAAAAAACATCTATGATTATGTTCCTAACGAAATGCGTAAAGAGACTAAAAAAGATAACTCTCGAATGCTCAAACTAAGGAACAGAGATAAAGAGGAACTTACGAATGTAGTCACAAAAGTGAGCGCTCCTTGCACCCCTTCCGCTGGACTGCAAGGTCGTAACATCGCGCTTTGGGCCAGCCATGGCTACTACTTCGAGCCATCTCAAAACCTTTGGATTCTGCAACGTCCTCGCTTCTGGGGAATCTCAGAAGACACATACACTCCATCCGTCGTCTTGCCATACCTTATTCCAATGCTGGAAAACGCCGGAGCCAACGTTTTTTACCCTAGAGAAAGGGATGTCCAGAAAAATGAGGTGATTGTTGATTTTGAGACTGCGAAGGAGACTGAATACGTGGAAGAAAACGCCCGTCGCGCCAAATGGCACAATCCCGACCCTGACAGAGTAGACACTACGGGATACGCACCAAAGAAAAAGATCTATCGCCATGGAGATAATCCTTTTGCCGACGGTTCTTATCGCACAATCCGTTCCCATCCCAACGGTTCTGCCTATACAGATTGGATTCCAGAGATTCCCGAAGAAGGGGAATATGCCGTGTACATATCATATAAGAGTGTGCCTAAAAGTGCAGACGATGCCCACTATACTGTTTTCCACACCGGCGGGGAAACAGAATTTGTCGTTGACCAAACCAAAGGTGGCGGCACTTGGATATATTTGGGCACTTTCAAATTCAAAGCTGGATCAAACCCTGAATTCGGCAAAGTGCGTCTGACCAACCAAAGCGTGGAAAAGGGCAAACATATCACTGCTGATGCCGTAAGATTCGGAGGTGGTGTCGGATGTGTTGAGAGAAGCATCGCTCCTGTTGCCGGTGCGCCAGAGCCTTTCTATTTCACAAGTGAGAAGCCAAAATATTTGGAATGCGCACGCTACTGGCTTCAGATGGCTGGATTTTCCGACAGCGTGTATTGCGGTCAGAACAACGAATACAAGACTGACTACATGAGCCGTGCGATTTGGGTGAACGCTCTGTCCGGAGGCTCGCCTCTTAACACCAGAACCAAAGGCAAAGGTGTACCAATCGATTTGGCTCTTGCTCTTCATACCGACGCTGGCATCGACTCCACAACAGTCGGTTCGCTGGCAATCTTCCTCACAAGCGATATGGGTAAGACGGAATATCCTACCGGCCTTTCACGTATGGCATCCAGAGACTTCGCCGATATGGTGGAATCGCAAGTGGTAGATGACATCAAAAAAGTGTACTGCCCCGACTGGCACAACCGTGGGTTAAGAGACGAAGCCTACTACGAGGCCAGAGTGCCTGAGGTGCCAACCATGTTGCTTGAACTTCTGTCGCATCAGAATTTTGAGGATATGAAGTATGCCTTCGACCCTGAATTCAAATTCACTGTCGCTCGCTCAATCTACAAGGCTGCGACGAAATTCATAGCCAGCATCAACAATATAGAAGACTATGAGTTCACTCCGCTTGCGCCGTCGCATTTTGCTATTGATTTCAACGGAGACAAGATCAATCTGTCTTGGCGACCTACCAAAGACTCTCTTGAGCCTTCTGTCACAACAGACGGATACATCCTCTACACCGCGATTGGCAACAATGGTTTCAACAACGGTATATATTTGGAAACCAACAAATATTCAATGGAATTGCACAAAGATTCCATATACAGGTTCAAAGTGACCGCTGTAAACAGAGGTGGAGAAAGTTTCCCAACCGAAATACTTTCCGCAAGCATAGCGTCGAAAGAAAAAGGAAGAGTGCTGATTGTAAACGGATTCAACCGCGTGTCTGCTCCTGAATTCTACGAAGATTCTCTGATTGGCGGATTTATAGACAGCAAAGACCCCGGAGTGCCATATATAAGAGACATATCCAAGACTGGCAGCCAAACAAATTTCACAAAGGGTTCTCCATATATTTCCAACGACCAACCTGGATTCGGAGCTTGTGAGAAAAATCTTGAGGGCCAGATTATCGCTGGCAACACGTTCAACTATCCATACATCCACGGAAAGGCTCTGCACTCATTAGGGCTTAGCTTCGTCTCGACAAGCGACGAGTCGTTTGAAACATATAGCAATGTTGACAAAAACCACTTCTGCATGGTGGACTATATCCTTGGAATGGAGAAAGAGACAAAATGCGGAATGCAAAAAAGATATAATGTGCTGAATTATCCGACGAGAAAAAAATTGTCTAAATACCTGCTGTCTGGAGGAAACCTATTCATGTCTGGAGCATACTTAATGTCGGAATTGGAAATAACAAAAGCCGAATATCCTTCCGTCGCCAAATTCGCGCATGAGGTTTTGGGAGCAAAACTTAAATCAACAGCAAACAACCAGTGGTGCAACACTCACCTCAATGACGGATCCGGGGTGAACCTTAACGAGGGAGGCTCTCAACTCAGCCAGATACAAACCTCTTTCAGTATCAAAAACGACTTCAAACATAGCTACAAGTTCAATAATAAGCCAAGCGAACGACAATACACAGTAGCGTCGCCAAACATCCTCGACAAAGGCAATCCAAACGCATTCGTGGTGTTCAGATACCTTGAGAACGGAGAACCTGCGGCTATCGGACAGAAAGGAAAACTTAACACTCTCATCAGTGCCGTTCCATTTGAAAGTATCGATGAGGATGAACAAGATAAATTCATGAAAGAACTTGCGACATTTTTCGGCTTGATTGGAAACAAGAGCAAAGCAAGTAAATCGAAAAAAACAGCAAGGAAGTCGACAACAACAAAGAAAAAATCAGTTGTGACAAAAACAACACCAAAGAAAACGACAAAGTAGAGAAATGAATATATATGTATATACTGAATTTGTTGACGAATGTGTCGGAAACAGATTCAACGGGAAAAAAACAACAGACGCAGATTATATACTTCTAGACAAAGTGGATGACGCCGAACATATTCTTGGAAGCAGCCGTTCGGTGTGGCAGGTGTCTCAGGCATTAAAAAAAGCAAATTTCAACGCTGATGATTATCTGATGCTCATCACACGCAATGTGGACTGTAAAACCATAAACGGTGGAGAAAGTGAGTTTGCCTTTGCCGCCGCATACACTGGTCGCACATGCGTCTACTCAAACTATATCACCATCTCCGAGGGTGAGGCTCAAGAGACTCCTGTGATAGCCCCACAAATAGGAAGCGTCAGAGAAGACTTCAACATGGGAAGCATCGTGCTTTACAAAGCATCGGAATGGGTGAAGGCAAGCGAACAGATGGCTGACGACTATGATTACGCCGCCTACTATTTCATGCGTCTGATACTTTGCCAGAACGGCGACACTTACCATATCCGCCAGACACTGTATCAGGAGAGCGAGTTCGACAGCCGTAGCGCCGAAGACAAACAGTTTGACTACGTGAACCCAAACAATGAGCTTAAACAACTCGAGATGCAACGAGCATACCTTGAGTATTCGAAACTCACAGGGTCTTACATAGACTACGCGCAAACCAACAGAATAAAAATAGAGACCACAGACTACACCGACAACTATAAATTCAAAGTGTCGGTGATCATTCCCGTCAGAAATAGAGAAAAAACAATTGAAGACGCTGTGAAATCTGCTCTCAGCCAAAAATTGAAAGACGGAAAAGTAAACGTGATCGTTGTAGACAATTTCTCAACCGACAAGACGACAGACAAACTTATCAAACTTGCCAACGAGAACAACCGTCTCTACCATATATTCCCGTCGCGTACAGACCTCGGAATAGGAGGATGCTGGATGGAGGCCGTGCGTCACGAAGCATGTGGATTATATTGCGTACAGCTTGACAGCGACGACGTCTATCAAGACGAAAACACATTGCAGAAAATTGTCGACACTTTTGAGCGAGAGAAATGCGCAATGGTGATCGGCTCATACTCGTTGACCGACTTCGACCTCAACCCTATTCCACCGGGATTGATCGCGCACAAAGAATGGACAGACAAAGAAGGACCCAACAACGCCGTCAGAATCAACGGTTTGGGCGCGCCTCGCGCATTCTTCACACCAGTACTAGTGGAGATTCCAATCCCTAACGCCAGCTACGGAGAGGATTACGCAGTGGGTCTGCAAATGTCGAAAAAATACAAGATCGGAAGAATCTACGACAGTCTGTACTGCTGCCGCAGATGGGGAGGAAACTCGGATTCTTCACTTTCGGTAGAAAAGATCAACGCAAACAACAACTACAAGGATTCTATCCGCACGATAGAATTGCTGTCAAGAGGTTTTAACAAATAAACAATCAGCAAATGGAAATCGAAAACATCAACATATCGCTAATTTTCTACGCCGCATTCCGCAACCAGGCGTGTGAAGACAAATTCCAGGAACTGATCAAGGAGGTAAATCTTTCTTCCGACGTGATGATTGGTGGCAAACTATATAATGCCAACTTCACATCCACTATAATAAAACTTGACTTTCCTAACTTCAACTCTGACAGAAAGAGAAAAAACAACATCATATACGTTGACCGCGACTGCAATGCAAATGAAAAGATGAATGGCGGTCTGATCGACGCTGTCCTTGGTTCTCCGGAAGCTGAATATGTAAAAAGTTCAAAACCAGAGAACAGACATTACGCGATCTTTTTCAGCCGTCTTGTTGACTATAATATACATCCAAGCGAATTGTCGGAATTGGTTCGTGTGATGGTGGAGACAGACGCGATGATCACGTACTCCGACTACAACAAAGTGGTGAACGGACGCAGAATCAGAATGCGTCTTGCCAACCCGACGACAGGAATGTCCGTCTGCGACAGGGACTTCGGCACCGTCTTCGGAATAAACTGCGAGAAATACGACGCTTATCAGAAAGATAACGGATTCATGCAGCTCGACAGAATGATCTTCAACAACTCATTCGACAAGCGTGGGGAAATCGTGCATATATGCGACGCTCTATACGATGAGGTTTATCTGCCAGGATACGAAAACATCATAAACAACGAAAAAGGCACATCATCCGAACTTGCAAACTTCGCAATGGATCTACACTTCGACATGATGCGTCTGAATGCAAACATTCCGTTTGACCAGATTAAAGAAAGCGAAAACGTCTCTAATATTATCGAGAAAGAAGAGAAGCCTAAAGTGCTTGTCCTTTTGCTTGGCGACGAGTGTACAAAAGACGATGACGAACTAAACATACACAGATACGAACAAAAGACCAAGATCGCCGTTGAATTGAAGAGATACTATGGCGAGGATTCTGTCGACGTGAGATTAAAAGAGCCTCATTTCGTTTACACCGGCTACCCTACTCATGAGACTGAGTATAATCTTCCTCTCGACCTTGTGCAATTGGCAGATGTTGTGATTGAAATCCAATACAACACATTGATAAAAGCAGCAGACATTCGTTATATCATAAAACGTATGGCTGAGACAAAAGCAGGTATGGTGCTTTCCATCCATCCCGATATGGATCTTTTCTCGAAAGCCGACGCGATGCATCTAGGCGAAGCAATGCCACAGTGTTGCTTAAGCGGACTATACAGATTCGTGGACAGAGCGTTCTCCACATCCGCATTCCTAGATTCAAGATTGCGTCTTACTACTGCTATGCCACGGTACGAAAACTTCCTAAGCATGGCACAAAAATACAAGACTGTAGTGCTGCAGAAATATATTTCATCTGAGAGCAATGCCAAAATGGAAGACAAAACCAATCTCATCCACACCGCTGAACTTCAGTTCAAACGTGAAACTGAGGAGGCCGCACTGCTTGAAAGAGAAATATTCCACCGTCAACTGATTGGGAAACAAAACATTGGCTGATAGCGGTTGGCTGAAGTGTTTTCTATAAAACTATACAACTATGAGCGAGATACAGAAGAAAGTTTACGATGCTCTAATTCCCGCAAACGAGAATCTTGAAGTTTTGACCAAGACTTTCGTAGTCGACGGATACAAGGTTGTGGCCCAACACAATCCAGCAAGAGCAGTGTCGTCTGGTGCCAAACTTGACAAGGCAACAATTGCCAAACGAAAATGCTTTCTTTGTAAGGAGAACCGTCCTGTCGACCAGCCAAGCGTGATATACAACGAGAATTTTGAGATTTTGAAAAATCCGTTTCCAATATTGAAAAAACATCTCACTATTCCACTTATGCGTCACGAGCGTCAGGAGATACTGCCTCACTTTGCCACCATGCTTGATTTGAGCAAAGATCTGCCCGATTTCGACCTTCTCTACAACGGACCGAAGTGTGGAGCCTCAGCACCCGACCACATGCACTTCCAAGCTGTGCAAACAGGGTTGATGCCACTTGATGAGAAATCATTGTCGGAATTTGATATTGTAGACGGGGAGATTCGTAACTTCGGCAGAAAATGTTTGGTATTTGTTGGTTCTGATAAAGAAGCTATCTGCAAACAATACCGAGAGTTGTACAACAAGTTGGAAATCAAAGAAGACGAGTGGGAGCCTCGAATGAATATTGTGGCACATTATATTCCGTCGGCAAACATTTGGAATGTATGGGTATTCCCTAGAGACAAGCATCGTCCGTCGTATTACGAGCAGGGAAGAATGATCAGTCCAGGTGTGATCGACATGGCAGGAATATTGGTATTTCCCAAACCAGATGATTTTGAAGACGTTGATGAATCCATGATACGTCAGATTTATAAAGAAGTCTCGTTATAAAATGCTAAATGCTAAATAAGAATCTAATTAAAATTAATCAAAAAAAGGAGGTTAGAGGTTGAGGATTGTTAAGGGCGGAACGCCCTAACCCAACCTCTCTAGTGCGAGCCGAAGGCGAGCACATAAATATAACTGCTCATTCTTACGAATTCGCAAATGTGATGGAGTTAGGGCGTTCCGCCCTTAACAATCCTCATTTTTAGTTGCAGAATGAGTCATTTTAACAAATTCAAACAGCTTCTAAATAAAACTCCATACATATTATGACAAAGTTATCTCATTTATTTTCAGCAGCCATGATCACATCAACAGCAATTCTATCAACAGGTTGCGGATTCGACCATTCTCTAATCGACGCCAGCGACGAAAGGATTAAAATTTCCGGACGTGTGGTGTATGAGACATATGGCAGACATCATGGAGATTTTGTCAGAACAGAAACTATGGCTAAATGGTCATATCCAAGAGTGACAATATCCACAAAATTCATAGGCTCCAAAATCACCATGTTTGCCAAGCCAAACAGCGGATTCTTCATGGTGGAGGTAGACGGGAAAGACAGAAAAAAAATCGGATTCACAGAAGCTAATTATGATGACAGAATTGTTTTAGCGGACAGTCTCGACAAAAATAAGATTCACAGTGTAAAGGTTGTGTATTGCAACGAAGGGCACGAATTGCAGCCGGAATTCCACGGATTTAAGACAGATGGAGAATTGATAAAAGACGATACTGAAAAGAAAAACAAATTCTATTTTATCGGAAACTCCATCACATGCGGATATGGTGTGGACGGAGACAAAAGCCAGACATTCAACTATGAAACCGAAGACTTCACCAAAACATTCGCCTACCAAGTGTCGGAAAAATACGACGCTGAATATATCGTGTTTGCCAAATCAGGTTATGGAATCTACCGTAATTATGGTGACGCAAAAGAAGGCAGCACCGTCAACATGAGCACACTCTACGACTATACCCTATTCTGCGACACAACATACAAATGGAACCACAACAGTTTCAAGGCCGACGTAGTCTTCCTTAATCTTGGCACGAACGACACGAGCGAAGACAACTACGACATCCAGAGATTCAAGTCGGCAGCAAAAAACTTCGTCGCAAAGGTCAGAGCCACAAATCCAAACAGCAAGCTCATTTTGATGACAGGTCCGATGATGCACGACAAAGCATTGTCAGACGTGATGACGACACTTGATGAAATCGCATTCCAAATGGACAAAGATGGAGACGACAAAGTATACCGTTTCAACTTCACTCCAGACGATGGCAAATTCGGTTACGGCACCGACTGGCATCCAAGCACAGAAAAGCAGAACGATATGACAAGAGAACTGATGGAATTTATGGAGAAGCATGAGATAGTAAAATAACTTTTTTCTCGTCAACATACCGATCTCTCACAAATAGCATATGAATTATTTTCTAAAATCAAAATTAATTCATATGCTATTTTTAAAAATAAACCATTACATTTGGAAAGTCATTACATTTTTACGTTCAACATTTGTTGGTTTGGTGAAAATGATTTTTAAGTTTTACATAAAAAAAGACTAAACATGAGATTAACAAAATTCGGATTTTTGATGACATTAATTGCTTCACCACTTTGTATGGAAGCTGAAAATCTAGATGTCAAACGTATTGAGATCGATAAAGAGAAATCAGTCGACTTTTTAAGTTGCGATGCCATTGGCAAGCAAGGATTGATTCTGACCACAAAAGATGATGACAATCAAAAAAATACACAAAAAGGCCATAACAGACTTACGTTCACAAAATACGACACATTGCTGAACAAAGTCACGAGTGTGGATGCGGAATTTTCCCGTAAAGACAACATTGATCAGATTACAAAAGGAAATGACCTCTACAGACTCTCTATGGAGAAAAACGGAGAGTTCGAATTGCTGTTTATTGACGGTGAAAAAATGAAGCCAATATTGTCGACTGGTGATATAGGCAAGAGAATAGTCATTTCATACAACCAGGTTATGGGAGACTACGTATACATGGCAGGAACACAGAAAGGGCTTCCATTCGTGTACGCTTTGAATGCTAAGACAGGTGCTGGCAAGATGACAAACCTGACTGTGCCAAGCAAAAAGAAATTCAGCATCATGTCGTTCGAGACAGACGACAACCAGAATGAAGCACATCTATTCATCAAAGAAAAGCAAGACAAAGGTTATGTGATGAAGCTATATGTGTTTGCAGACGGTGACCTTAAAAACGAAATGACAATGGCACCTGATGCCGAAGATAAATATCCGGCAACAGCTTTTGCTTCCAAAATGAGCGACGGCAGCTATATAATCTCTGGCACATACTCCGACAAGGATACAAAAGGCACAGTTAGATCAATCGGTGTGTTTTTGAAAAAGGTAGAGAATGGCAAAACATCCTACTCTACTTACATCAACTACCTTGATTTAAAGAACTTCACTTCATACATGACAGAAAGAAGACAGAAGAAAATTGAGAAAAAGAAAACCAGAAAAGAAGAGAAAGGCGACGAATACACTATCAACTACAATATGTTGCCATATAAGATCATAGAAGAAAACGGCAAATACCTGCTGGTTGGAGAAGCTTACTATCCTACCTATATTACAGTTCCAGTCACTCAAGTAAAGACAAACGCTCAAGGCGGAACGTACACAACCACTACATATAAACGAGAATTCGATGGATATTTCTACACTCACTATTTCGTGATGGAATTTGACAAAAATGGCAAAATGGGATGGAGCAACTCGGCACCATTGGAAGTGTTGAAGAGCTGGGTTCCTAGACGTCACTTGTCAATCAACAAGAAGGCTCAGGCATTGGAGGTGTTCTATCCATCATTCGGTCATATGAACCATGTTTCATACAGTTATGGCGGAGAGGAATTATTGAAAGAAGAAGTGACATACGTGGAAGATGACGTAAAACTAAAAAGGTACAGTGGTTTAGACACCGAATATTGGTATGATAACACATTCTTATCATCTGGTTTGCTAAAAATAAAAGATGACGACGGCAAACACCGCATCTTCAGCATCAACAGAATTAAATGTGACAGATAAATAAAAAATAGAGACGCAAAATTCAGCGTCTCTATTTTTTTCTTTTCATTCTCAAAAATCCCCACCAAGCCCATCGCTTGCGTTTCTTCAAATAATATGGGTTGTATTGATGGCAATATGCCTCTCTTTCAAATGAGATGCGACGGTAGGCCAAATGTGAGTTACGGAATTTCACCAGCCACACCAGCCATTCTATCACATACCACAGATAAAACGGTATGAAAAGCATCTCTTTCATCTGTGCGGAATGAATAGATTCATGGTTGATAAGCACAGTGTTAACCGTCGCCTCCTTACGCACAAAAAGCAGAGTAAAAAGGTTGATGGCTGCAAAACCTTTGGTCGGAAGTATACTGTTTTTGATTATCAACATACGCGTCTACAAAATAAATCCGCAATCCCTGCAGATTGGATTCACAATCTCATTTCTGGCAAATGCCTGCTTCATCTCAACAGCCGCTTTGCAATTGATTATTTCTTCCAATGAATCAGTAAAGACGTTGCCCAAAACCATATCTCCGTTAGCATCCAGACAACATGGCACAACACTTCCGTCGCACAAGATGGCTATATGATCACGCAACGCATAACATTTCTTGTGTGCCAAATCCAACTTTTTTTGTCCAGGCCATGAAAATCTTGCCGCATTCTGCAAAAAAATATGATCTTGGATTTTCACGTTGCGAGACATTGTGTCCTCAATCTGCGTCGAAAAAAAGGAATTGATTGCTTTCCTGCAATACTCATTGAAATCAGTTGCACCGTCGGCTCCATTATTCCAAAGTCGGAAACTGAAATATGTATCCTCTGAATACCTATTGGCAAAAGAAAAAACGCCGTCCATTTTCTCCATCCATTGGGTCGACGGAATATTTTCAGCATAAGCATGAATAGAGACGTTGCACTGACGTACCAACTTGTCCGCAAACACCTGCTCCACCTTCTCAAGCATTGATCCATTGGTTGTGAGATTCACATGGAATCCATTGTCCGCCGCCATCTTCACCAATTCGCAGAACTGAGGATGAAGAGTCGGTTCACCAAGCACATGAAGATAGATATATTCCGTATAGGGACGTATAGAAAAAAGTATCGCCGAAAATTCTTCCGGCGACATAAACTTTTTCTTTCTTTGAGAAGACTGACAAAAACTGCATTTGAAATTACAGACATTTGTCAGCTCTATGTAAATTTTTTTGAATCTCAACTCTTTTCTATTATGGATTATATTCCAAAATACCTGTATTATAGCGAGAACGCAATCCCTTTATATACTGGAACTTATAACCGAAAGAAGCCATAATAACCATGTTCTGGCATGAAGTAAATCCTCTCGACACACCTACCTGCCAATACATGCCATTCACTTCTTCCTTCATCAACTCATACATAATCTTGAAAGACAAGCCGTAATCAAACTGATCTGGAATCAAATCCTTGCTCTGCTCAATATCAGCCTCCCAATTCTTCTGAAAAACAGACTCCTGATCGAAAGTGCCATTTTCCAAAGTCTTACCAGCGAAGTATCCTGTGACATATAAACCAAGGCTTGGAACAAGTCTTCCCGGACCTACATTATATATAGAATACATGATGTCGACAGGAAACTTAAGACCCATAGCACCAACCTTGACATCTTTAGAAACTCCAGAGATTTCAAGTTCAGGAACTTTAGTACCAAAAGCCCCTTCAATTGGCAAACTCGTATAAGGTAAAGAATCAAGTTTTGCACCTTCAGAGCAGAACAACAGACCCGGTTGGATACTCCATTTAGAATTCAGCTGGATTTCAGCCACGACTCCAGCATTAAAACCATGTTTGAAACTACCTCCATAGGCCTCTTTGAAATCACCGTTCCAGCTAGACATGTTGTAACCAGCCTGCAAACCCATTCGCACCTTTACATCAGGCTCTGCAAATATATTCAATGCTGAGACCAGCATCACAATCGACATTAAAATCCTTTTCATTCCTAACAAATTGATACTTATTTATGCAAATGTATTTATATTTTCCTTTTCTGCAAAATTTCTATCAACTAATGTTATGAACAATTTAAAAAACAAAAAAGACGGCCAAACCGACCGTCTTTATATAATTAGGTAATCTACAGATTAGAATCTGAACTGGAACTTAGCTGAGATGCTTGGAGTAGCACCACTTTTCATCCAATCTCCTTCAAACTCAATACCAGCGCCGATAGCATCGTTGAAGTACCATGTACCACCAGAATACATACCGAACACACCATTAACATGATCCCATGCGTCTTTCTCAGCCTCTGTCCAATCTCCAGTTGGGATAGATAGAGCAACACCACCATTGAAACCAGCATAAGTGTCAAGTTTCTTCAAGAACTGGAAGTGGAATGCTGAACGAAGCAATATCAAATGCTCCATAAGACCAAGGTCTCTATCACCGTGAACCGGATGCCACATATCGTGGTCATAACCACAGATTCCATACTGGAAGCCAAGGTCAATACCACCATTATTACCAAAGTTCTTTGTATTGATAAATCCACTTGCAAGACCAGCTGCACCATCAATTGTAATCATAGGCATAACTGCGTTATCGTCTTCCCAACCTGGAACACCAATACCAAGACCCAACTTGAATCCATCAACCATTGTCATACCTGTAGCACGCTGATTTCCAGCATTTGCCGACATAAATGTCATAGCAGCAAGAACAAAAGCAAAAACTTTTTTCATTTCCTTTTTCCTTTAATGATTAATTTTCTGCAAATGTACAACATTTTTGCATTTGCAGTCGTAAAATAATGTTAAAAAACATTTCAATTATAGGATTTCAACCATTTTATACATAAATAAATAACCTTTAGACTAAAATTGCTGACAAAAATACACCATAAAATTCACAAATAGAGACAAAATTTTTCAGCCAATTGTCACCATTTACAAACAAAAACAGCACTCTAATCATCTATTTTTTGACAAAAGAAAAGTATTTTAAGTTAGTTTTTTACAAAAAGAGCCTTTCTTATTTCATATTTTTATATATTTGCATTCGCTTTTTGCATAGGCATACAAAACAGCTAACAAAAAGCGAGTTAACAGCAAGTAATAATATTTAATATGAATATCGAAAAGAAAGTAATTGATGAAGTGAGCTTGCAGCTAACACTTAGCATCAATGAGGAGGATTACAAGGGAAGAGTTGACAACACTCTTCGTTCATACCGTCAGAAGGCTAGCATCCCAGGGTTCCGTCCTGGTAAAGCTCCAGCGTCGTTGATTGACAAGATGTACCGCAAGAGTGCGATGGCAGAAGAGGTTAACAAGATGGTTCCTGAAATGCTATCTAACTACATCAACGAAAACAAGCTTCGTGTACTTGGCGAGCCAATCTTGGCTGAAGGTCAGGAATTGCTAGACTTTGAGAAGGATGTAAACTATACTCTTACTTTCGACGTTGCTTTGATTCCAGAGTACAAGGTAGCTCTTGACAAGAACATCAAGGTTGCTCAGTACGAAATCACTGTTGACGACAAGATGATTGACGACACAATCAAGTCTTACGCCTCTCGCTACGGTTCTTACTCAGAGGGTGAGGAAGTTAAGGAAAATGATATCGTTAAAGCAACAGTAGTTGAGCTTGAGAACGGCAAAGAGAAGGAAGGTGGCGTCAGAGTAGAAGAGGCTATCCTTTCTCCAAAATATTTGAAAGACGAGAATCAGAAGAAATTGTTCGTCGGAGCTAAGAAGGGAGCTAAGCTTAACATCTCTTTGAAGGCTGCTATGGACGGCAATGAGGCTGAGATCGCATCATTCTTGAAGATCAAGAAAGAAGACGTTGCTAACGTAAACGACGAGCTTTCTCTTGAGATCACTTCTATCTCTCACTACACTGAGGCTGAAGTAAATCAGGAATTGTTCGACAAGGCTCTTGGTGAGGGTGCTGTTAAGAACGAGGCTGAATTCAGAGCTAAGATCAAAGAGGAACTTCAGGATTCTCTAAAAGCAGACAGCGACTACAAGCTTGGCCTTGACATCAGAGAGTCTATTCTTGCTCAGATCAAGGATCAAAAATTCCCAGATGCTATCTTCAAGAGATTCTTGAAGCTTAACAACAAAGAGCAGGCCGACAAGTTGTCTGACGAAGATTTCGACAAGTCGTACGCCAACGAGATCGACGAAATGAAATGGATGCTTTACAAGGATGCAATTCTTGTAGACAACAAAGTAAAGATCGAGCAGGCAGACGTAATGTCATTCTGCAAGAAGGTGGCTAAGGCTCAGTTCGCTCAGTACGGTATGGTTGCTGTTCCAAACGATGTGTTGGAGAACTACGCACGTGAGATGATGAAGAACTCACAGCAGAGCCAGCAGATTGTTGAGAACATCAAGAATGAGAAGTTCATCGAAATCGCAAAGTCTAACATCACTTTGGAGAAGAAAGAAATTTCTTTGGATGATTTCAGCAAAATGTTCCAGAACAAGTAATCCGACAGATTACATCTGACAATATAAGAGACGCCGTAGAAACGACGTCTCTTTTTTTACTCAAATTAGATGTCGTATAGCACAAATTCATATCGAATACAGTCAATCAAACGCATTACAAACTGAGATTTCAGCTTTTTTCGGGTTAAAAAAGTCTCATTTTCTAAAAAAGTTTAATTTTTAACAAAAAAATGAGCGTTTTTATTGGATATTGATATATTATTTCTTTAAGTTTGCATATAAGGAAAAACGAAGTAAAAATGAAAAACGATTTCAGAAAATTCGCAGTTGGACATTTAGGCATGAATGGTCTTGCATTAGACCAATACACATCCCAAATTTCAGACAGCTATATATCTCCAAGCATTTTGGAGGAGCGTCAGCTCAACGTGACTCAGATGGATGTATTCTCTCGCCTTATGATGGACAGAATCATCTTTTTGGGAGACCAGATAGACTCATATACAGCCAACGTGGTTCAAGCACAACTTCTATATCTAGAATCAGCCAACCCAGGCAAAGACATATCTATTTATCTGAATTCACCAGGCGGATCAGTATACGACGGATTGGGAATCTATGACACAATGCAGTTCATATCTTCAGATGTGTCTACAATATGTACTGGTCTCGCAGCATCAATGGCTTCAGTGTTGCTAGTGTCTGGAGCAAAGGGCAAAAGATACGCATTAAAGCATTCAAGAGTGATGATCCATCAGCCACTTGGTCAAGCTCACGGTCAGGCTTCCGACATTGAAATCACAGCCCGCGAAATCTTGAAATTGAAGCAAGAGCTTTACACAATCATCGCAGACCACTCAGGCCAGACATTCGACAAAGTATGGGCTGATTCCGACCGCGACTGCTGGATGACAGCTGAAGAGGCAAAGGAATACGGAATGATAGATGAGGTGTTAGTGAAGATGAAGTAAAATATGGCAGGACATAACACTGATAGATGTAGTTTCTGCGGCCGCACGTCCAAAGAGTGCAATGTGCTACTTGAAGGACTGAGTGGAAAGATTTGCGACGTGTGCGTACAGCAAGCATACACAATGCTGCCGAATCTAACCGCAGAAAAAAAAGGAAAAGGAAAATCCGGATTCGACGCAAAACTTCCGACGCCAAAGGAAATCGTCGAATATATGGATCAATACGTTATCGGTCAGGACACTGCAAAGAAGGTTTTGTCGGTGGCTGTCTACAACCACTACAAACGTTTGAAGCAAGATATCGAAGACGACGGTGTTGAAATTGAAAAGTCCAACATCATAATGGTGGGACCTACAGGCACAGGCAAGACGTTGCTTGCCCGCACTATCGCAAGGTTGCTCAACGTACCGTTCACCATCGTAGACGCTACAGTGTTCACAGAAGCCGGTTATGTAGGAGAAGATATCGAGAGCATTCTGACACGTCTGCTTCAAGTATCAGACTATGATGTGGAGTCAGCCCAGCGGGGCATCGTCTTCATTGATGAAATTGACAAGATTGCAAGAAAGGGAGACAATCCGTCGATCACACGTGATGTAAGCGGAGAGGGTGTACAGCAGGGATTGCTTAAGCTTTTGGAAGGTTCGATTGTGAACGTGCCACCTCAGGGAGGAAGAAAACACCCCGACCAGAAGATGATCCAGGTAGACACCAAAAACATCCTGTTCATTTGTGGTGGAGCATTCGACGGCATTGAAAGGAAGATTGCCATGAGAATGAACACAAAGGCAGTGGGATATAGTGTGGCAAGAGGAAAGAACGCTCAAATATCGCTTGACGACATCATTCAATATGTGTCGCCTCATGATTTGAAGTCGTTCGGACTAATTCCGGAAATCATCGGTCGTCTTCCATTGCTCACACACCTCGACAAACTAGATTCCACCGCATTGCGAAGAATCCTTGTTGAACCCAAGAATTCCATCATCAAACAGTATGTCAAATTGATGGAGATGGATGGAGTCGAACTCACATTCTCTGACGACACACTTGATTTGATTGTAGAAAAGACAGTGGAATGCAAACTTGGAGCAAGAGGTTTGAGATCAATCGTCGAAATGATCATGACCGATGTTATGTTTGAGACTCCATCAAACAAAGTCAAGAGCGTTGAAATCACAAAAGATTTTGCGCTTAAAAAGCTTGAGAATCTAAGTTTAAGAGCAGAATCCTAAATATCATTGAAAATACGAAAATGATAATGAAAGAATTTTGCGTTTGTGTAATTTAGCATTAAATTTGGAGATATGATGACAAAGGAAGAATTACATAAAGAGCTAAAATATCATTTTGGTTTCGACTCTTTCAAGGGCAACCAAGAGGATATAATAATGAACGTACTTGCCGGCAACGACACATTCGTGTTGATGCCCACAGGTGGCGGCAAATCATTGTGTTACCAATTGCCATCACTGATAATGGATGGCACTGCCATAGTTATATCTCCATTGATAGCATTGATGAAAAACCAAGTCGATGCGATGCGAAATTTCAGTGAAGAACGTGGAATTGCTCATTTCTTGAACTCGTCATTGTCGAAAGCAGAAGTCGACAGTGTCAAGACAGATATTTTAGAAAAGAGAACCAAACTACTTTATGTTGCGCCAGAGTCGCTGACAAAAGACGAGTATATCGAGTTTTTGCAGAATGTGAAAATCTCATTCTATGCCGTCGACGAAGCACACTGTATTTCCGAGTGGGGACACGACTTTCGCCAGGAGTACCGTAACATCCGCCCAATCATCGACCGTATCGGTCAAAAAGTGGGTGTGATCGCGCTTACTGCGACAGCGACCCCTAAGGTACAGCACGACATTCAGAAAAGTCTCGGAATGAAAGACGCTAAAGTATTCAAATCTTCATTCAACCGCTCCAACCTTTACTATGAGGTTAAGCCAAAGACAAAGGATGTCGACAAAGACCTTATCAAGTTCATCCGTGCAAACCACGGCAAAAGCGGCATCATATACTGTTTGAGCCGCAAACAGGTGGAAGACCTTGCGGAGACGCTGAATCTCAACGGCATCAAAGCCAGAGCCTACCATGCAGGCATGGACGCCACAGTAAGAAGCGCCAACCAAGATGATTTCCTTTTGGAAAAAGTAGACGTGATTGTAGCGACAATAGCATTCGGAATGGGTATCGACAAACCAGACGTCAGATATGTAATCCACTACGACATTCCAAAGAGTCTGGAAGGTTACTATCAGGAGACAGGTCGTGCAGGGCGAGACGGAGGCGAAGGCAAATGCATCGCATACTACTGCGAGGAAGACCTTAAGAAACTCGAGAAGTTCACGCAAAGCAAGAATGGTTCAGAAAAAGAAATAGGCAAACAGTTGTTGGCAGAGACACAGATGTATGCCACAACAACAATGTGCCGAAGAAAAGTATTGCTTCACTATTTCGGTGAAGAGTATGTAGAAGATAATTGTGGAAATTGCGATAATTGTTTAAATCCAAAGAAAACAGTGGAGGCAAAAGAGTTACTAAGCACGGTATTGGAAACCGTTGTAGCTTTAGGAGAGCAGGAGAAAATTGATTATGTCATTGACATCATCTTGGGTAGAGAGACGCCAATGATAGTTGAATTGAATCAACACGAGGAAATTGACACCTTTGGTGAAGGAAAATCTGAACCAGAGTCGACATGGCAGGCTGTCATACAGGAAGCCATCGTTGTCGGATATCTCAAAAAAGATGTTGAAAGCTATGGCAACTTGAAGATCACACCGGAAGGAAAGAAATTCTTGTCGAAGCCAAAGAGCTTTAAGGTCAACATCATAGATGAGGATGATGTAGACGACATAGACATAGAGAACATTCCTCAGACAGGCGACGCAGACTCGTGTGCTGTCGACCCAGAATTGTTCTCAATGCTTAAGGATTTGAGAAAGAAGATGGCAAACCAAATGGAGATTCCACCATTTGTTATCTTCCAGGATCCAGCATTGGAGGCTATGGCTACTACCTACCCTATCAACTTGGACGAGTTGGCAAACATTCCTGGTGTAGGACAAGGAAAAGCTAAAAAGTTCGGTAAAGAGTTCGTTGACGTTATCCGCCGACATGTGGAGGAGAACGAGATTCAACGTCCGGAAGACTTCAGAATCCGTACAGCGCCAAGCAAATCAAAGATAAAGGTGGAGATTCTAAATGCCATCGACTTAAAGAAGCCTCTCGACGAGTGGGCTGCAGGAAGAGGCATTGAATTTGACGATTTGCTGACTGAAATAGAGTCGATTGTCAACTCAGGACCAGACACACCGCCAGACATCAGCTATTTTATTGAGCAGGTCATGGATGAAGACAGAGTGGAAGAGATCTACGACTATTTCAGAGATGAAGCCGAATCTGATGACATCGACTCTGCAATTGAGAATTTAGGAGGCGACTATACCGAAGAGGAAGTTCGTCTTGTTAGAATAAAATTTTTGACAGAATTAGGTAGTTAATTAAGAAAAATGAAACCAACATTATTAGTTTTGGCAGCCGGAATGGGTAGCCGTTACGGCACATTGAAACAGCTCGACGGAGTTGGCCCAAGCGGTGAGACAATCATGGATTATTCAATCTATGACGCAGTAAGAGCAGGATTCGGCAAAGTTGTATTTGTGATACGTCGTGATTTTGAGAAAGACTTCAACGAGAAGATTCTATCTAAATACAAAGGTGTAGTAGACGTTGCCACTGTATTCCAATCATTGGATTGTCTGCCAGCTGGCTATAGCGTTCCTGAAGGACGTGAGAAGCCATGGGGTACAAACCACGCTATCTTGGTGGCTAAGGATGCGGTCAACACTCCATTCGCAGTGATCAACGCAGACGACTTCTACGGCAAAGAGAGTTTTGAGATTCTTGCAAAGGCATTGATCTCTCTTGAAGGCAAGAAGAACGACTACTGCATGGTAGGCTACCGTCTTGGCAACACACTTTCAGAGAGCGGAACAGTTTCAAGAGGTGTTTGCCACACAGACAACAATGGCTACCTTTCAACAGTTGAAGAGCACTATGAGATTCATAGAAAAGATGGCCAAGTCATCTTTAAGAACCAGACAACAGGTGAGTTCAACTCTATTGACGAGAATTTGCCAGTTTCAATGAACATGTGGGGATTCACTCCTGACTACTTCGTTCATTCAGAGTCTGACTTCAAGGTTTTCCTTGATGGATGCAACGGTAATTTGAAGGCTGAGTATGGTATTCCAACAATGGTTAACAAACTTATCCAGACTAAGACTGCTACAATCAAGGTGCTTGACACTCCATGCAAATGGTTCGGTGTTACTTACAAAGAAGACCGTCCTATGGTAGTATCAAAAATCGAATCGCTTGTGGCAGCAGGCGTATATCCAAAGAAATTGTTCTAATCAAACAATATTCAATCTAAAGGGAGCGCCAAAAACGCTCCCTTTATTGTTTACGGAAAGCAATTAACACCATCCATATATTCACCGACAATTACTTAAAATTCAAATTTAACCCAGAACTAATAATCAACAACACATGGAAAAAACAATAAAAAGATCTTTCTTGATATTGATGTCCCTATTACTTACAACAATCAATATTACCGCAGCTAACGACACAAAAACAAACACGAAGTCGATTGCAGACACATTCTGCATCACAAACCATGATATTATTAGTTTGCTGACAGAAGATTATATCAACAAGAAGGGTAATTTGAAACAGAAATACTTTGCAGAACTTAAAAACGGAATTATAAACAAAGATATACCAAAGAAAGCATACATAAGCAAAAGCGACCATACATACGTGGGCGACGCTAACAAAAACAACATCACCGTCGGATTATATCTGATAGTGAAAAAAGGACAAAGCAGAATCGTAAGGGACGTAGATGGCAGAAAAAGTTGCAGGATACTTCCGTCTACAACATCATTTGCCGCTCTTCCGCAAAACAAGGAGGTCACTTGTGTGCAAAGAATTCTTAAAGTAAAAGACGGAGACACGTTCGACTACCTTGATTGCAACGGAGCGATACACACTGTACGAATAGCAGGAATCGACACACCAGAGAAGGGGCAACCGTTCGCTAACAAAGCCAAAGAAAAACTCTCATCACTACTTCATTCCGGACAAATAACATTACTTCGTACAGGTTCAGGCAACCACAAAAGGATGGCAATGGAAGTTTTTGTCGACGGGATTGATGTCAATCTTGAATTGGTAAGATGCGGGCTTGCCTGGAGAGAACCACGTTTCGACAAGTCCGGGAAATACGTACAGGCAGAAGCGGATGCTAAAAAAGCGAAACTTGGACTATGGAGTGATCCAAGCAACATAGCCCCGTGGGAATACAGAGCAAGTAAAAGAAAATAAATAAGAACAAAAAAAACGCCACAAACATCATCTGAAGTTTGTGGCATTTTTTATGATGATACATCACAGTTTAGATAAAAAAGACTGACCACATGCTATATACATATTAATTCCATGGCGTACATAGTCCAACTCTTCTCTGGAAATGATCATTTCTTCTGGACTGCCATTATCAACATAAAGCACTTTTGCTGATTTAGCATTATACAATGTCCATGCCAAAGGACCATATTCCTCATCATCTACTTAGACGAATAATCAAATGTATCCACATTGACACGAGGTTTTACCGTATCCACCACTATAGAATCCGCAATTAGCGAATCTGAAGCTGTAGCTCTCATATTTGTTGAGTCAACAGCATTGACATTTATATCATCCGTATCAGAAGCCGTAGAGTCAGAACATTGAGACGAATCTCTTTCAGCCGAAGTACCAGCTGTTTTATACTTATCTATCACGTCCGGATTGTTGTAGATATAAAACAAAATCACACCTACAAACACCAAAAGAAATCTGAAAAAATTCTTCATATTTATATTTATACAAAAAGGCGAGCTTTAAGACTCGCCTTATAAGTTGTCGATTATTAAACTCAAAATTACATCTGAGGTTTCTTTCTCTGCTTACCAACACTTAATGTTGGGAATGTGTAACCAGCACCTATTCTCATACTTCTATGGCATAGTGTCTGACCAAGAACTGAAGTATTCTGAGTCAAATCTCTCAAACCAAGATCATAATCATAGAATACAAACAATCTCTTGTAGTGGAACTCAAATGCAAAAGCAACACCAAGGTCACCATGGCTCAAACCTTTCATTCGGGTTGGAGTTCTCACATATTTCATATTTTCAGTATACTCATTAAATCTAAAATCGTATGCGATATATGGACCTGCTCCTACATTAAAATGCATATCCTTAACGGGCAATTCAAACTGACCACCGAACAACACAGGCAATTCAATCATATGGAACATAACCGGAGTAACAGCATTTCCATTAGGAAAAACCACTTCATTTTCCTGTCCCTTCTGTGCATACATAAGTTCAGGCATAATGAAAAAACGGCTATTGCTGATATGGAACTTACCTCCGAATCCCGCAGCTACACCCATTCTGTTCTCAGACTCATCTACATTGAATTTACTGATGCTTACACCACCCTTAAAGAAAAGATCGATGTCCGCAGCGAAGGCAGATAGACTTGTCATTAAAGCCACAATGGCTACTAAAATTTTTCTCATTTTTAATAATATAAAAATCCTTAAAATTTATTAAAATTTATTTTAATACCATACGAACATTAAAAAAGTCATAGTTCGCATCAGCACTTATCACGCACAAAAATAATCATAAAAATCTTACGTACAAAATATATTTTACTATTTTCCACAAAAACAGAATAAAATCGAAATATTATTTCAGAAAAGCGTATATTTGCAGTGAATAATGAAATTTTTATGAGCATACAGGATTTTATAGATTTTGGGGACTTGGTGGCAAATTATTTTGCAAACCTTGAACTATCAGAGATAGCAATCGGAATATTGGTGACACTTGGAATCTGCCTATCAATACAGCTATTCTTCTACCTTTATTATTACGCTTCCGTCGCCCGCAACGGCAAAGCTCTTAAAGAGGGAAACGTTAAACATGTCATAAAACGTCCTCCGGTAAGTATCATCGTCGTCTCTAGATATGACAGTGAGAATCTTGCCAAATGTCTTCCGTCAATTCTTGAACAAAGTTACCCCAACTACGAAGTTGTCGTGGTTAACGACGGAACAACAAACGACACCACTATCCTACTCGACAATCTTAAAAAGAAATATTCTCATCTTCGTACAACATATCTTCCAGAAGATGCCAAATATATGAGTCGCAAAAAAATGTGTATGACGGTGGGTATAAAAGCGGCATTCTACGACTACCTCGTATTCACTGATTCCGACTGTGTTGCCGACACTAGAGACTGGCTGACTGAAATCATGCGTAACTTCAACGAAGAGACTGACCTCGTCCTTGGATTCAACCACAACAAGGCAACCGACAGATGCGACTCTCTATGGCAGAAATTCATCAACTTCGACAATGTGTTCTCCTCTATCAAATATATGTCGTACGCAATGAGAGGTTTGGCTTATAGCGGAACTATAAAGAATATGGCTTACCGTAAAGAGAAATTCTTTGAGAACAGAGGTTTCGCATCCAATCTTAACGTTGAAGGCGGAGAAGACGACATCTTCATCACAGAGATCTCAAACGGCACCAACATCGCCGTTGAGACAAGTCCAAACGCCAGCACATCTATCAATAAAGAGGTGACTGTAAAGAGCTTCATTGAAAAGAAAGAGACAGATTTGGAGAATAGCGAATACTATCCTAACAATGTCAAATTCAGGATCAACACCGAAGTCACAACCAGATATCTGTTCTATTTGATATTCATATTCGGAATCATATACGGAATTGTGTCAGAAGAATATTTCGTGACCAGCGTATGCGGAATAATGGGTCTTATCCGCTACGGTGTGCAATGCTACACCTTTATAAAAGGTGCTCACGCATTGGGAATGAAAGGTTCAGCATTCCTGTTCATTCCTTTTGAATTAATAATTCCGTTGACTACCATGTACGTGTCGACGGTGGGACAAATCGGCAAAAGAAAATTGGAATTATGGAAAGTGTAAACAACGAAAAAGTTGTGGTGTTCCGCACCTACAACACTTTATTCGAGGCTAACGTGGTGAAGGAGCTACTTGCGTCGAACGACATCCCGTCTATGATAAAGAATGAGCATACAACAGTATTGCTGCCTATGTTCAGCCCGATGAGCGGAGTAGCTCTGATGGTGCTGGAAAAAGATTTGGCAAAAGCCCAGGAGATTGTCGACGGGACTAACAACAGCGACGACGGATTAATAGAAAAATAACGATTTGATGATATGAACGATAGAAAAACACAACTGGCAGCCTTTGAGCGTCTGCTTGACGTGATGGATGAACTGAGAGCTAAATGTCCGTGGGATAGCAAACAGACATTTCAAAGCATTCGCCCCAACACAATAGAGGAGACTTATGAATTGTGTGACGCTCTTGCTAAAAATGATCTTCCAAACATCAAGAAAGAGCTTGGTGACGTGTTGCTTCACATCGTTTTCTATTCAAAAATCGCATCCGAGACCAACGATTTCGACATCGCTGACGTATGCAACACCTTGTGCGACAAACTGATATTCCGTCATCCACATGTGTTTGGCGACGTGAATGCCGAAAACGCAGGCCAGGTGGAGACCAACTGGGAAAGAATCAAAATGAAGGAGAAAGATGGCAACAAAAGCGTATTGGCTGGAGTGCCGTCTGCACTTCCGTCGCTCATTAAAGCATACAGAATCCAAGACAAAGCCAGAAATGTGGGCTTCGATTGGGCTGAACGCAAACAGGTGTGGGAAAAAGTCAAAGAGGAATTTGAGGAACTGATGGTTGAAATCAAAAACATGGATCCACAAAAACAGGAAGAAGAATTCGGCGACCTGCTATTCTCCCTCATCAACGCTGCCCGACTCTACAAAATCAATCCAGACAATGCGTTGGAAAGCACTAACGCAAAATTCATCCGTCGATTCAACTATCTTGAAGAAAATACAATCAAGAAAGGTATAGACCTTAAGTCTATGTCGCTCGACGACATGAACGCCATCTGGAATGAAGCCAAACAACTTGAAAAAGAAGGAAAACTGAAGTGACCATGCAAAAACTTTTATCGATTATATTATTATCATTCTGCATATTGCAATCTGCTTATGCCAGAAAAGAGGTCGTCAATGACATAAACGACCTCCCACTCGACACACTCCTTTCGGTAAAAGTAGACAGCCTTGAGATCGACTCAACCACAATTGAAGCTCCGGAAGAAGTTTACGACAAATTCTACTACATTCCACGTACCTCAACAATCCACATCCCGATGTCTATCAACATTCCGTTGATTGAACGTCGTCTGAATGAGGCATTCAGTGGACTCATATATAATGACTCTATAATCGATGATGATGGTTTGAAACTTAAAGCGTGGAAAACCAGAAACATAAAACTAAAATACCAAGCAGATACTTTATTCTATACCATCCCTGTAAAGATTTGGGCAGAAAAACGTTTTGATCTTGGAATCACAACCACAGACAAAGAACTGAACGCAGAAATTGAGATTGATTTCCAGACTACCATCAACTTTTCTAAAGACTGGAAACTGCTGACCCATACAACCATTCTTGACTACCGATGGCTTTCAAAACCGACAATCAAAATTCTTGGAATGAATATGTCGATCTCTTTCCTTGCCGACCAACTGATCGCAAGCAACAGAAACGACTTCAACAAAGAGATTGACAAAGCTCTCAACGAACAGATTCCTCTCGCCGACTATATGGCTGAAATATGGATGTCGATGCAAGAGCCTATTTCTACAAACGCATCCGGCTACCAGATTTGGATTGTAGCGTCGCCGGAAAATATCTACTGCACTCCTCTGCTCGGAGATCTCGGCAAACTGACTACCACACTGGGAATCAAAACCAAACTCGACTTGTTCGTAGGAACCCAAAATCCAGGATCAAGAAGGAAAACAAAACTGCCTCCATTAAAGATGTATTCCAACTGTATGGACACTATCGACATTGGTGTGTTGACAGACCTTCCATACGAGCTAATGGATTCTGTAGCAATGGATTTGCTAAAAGGGACAACGTTTGGAGAAGGCCGCCACTCTATTTCAGTGGACACAATTTTCTTCTACGGAAAGAAAGACAAACTCGTCATCAGCCTTGGTGTTTCTGGATTCATCAACGGAAAAATATATCTTGAAAGTGTGCCATACTTCGACAAAGAAAATGTATCTATAAAAATCACAGATGTCGACTATAAGCTGGACACGAGAAACGTTTTGGCTAAAATCGTCAATCTGTTCTATAAAAAGAAATTGAAAGAAAAGCTGGAGAACGAATTTGAGTTACCGCTCCGAACCGAGTTTGAGATGATCAAAGAATTCGGACGAAACTCTATTTTCGACACAGAAATATTCCCAGATATAAAAATCAACGGAAGGCTTGACGACATTGGTGTCGAAAGAATCCAAATCACCCCAATCGGACTCAAAGTCAGTCTTGACATTAACGGAAAACTAAGACTATCGGTTGATTAAAACAAAATGATGTAGCAATAGCTTTTTGATTTCAAATAGCAGACGACAAAGACGCGAGGGATTGCGTCTTTGTCGTTTTTTCTGCTTTTAATCATAAAAAAGCATTATATTTGCGACCGTAATATAACAGACGTATAATGAAAATTGTTATTGCTGGTGCAGGTGCCGTGGGTGGACATTTGGCAAAATTGTTGTCAAGAGAGAATCACGACATCACACTTATCGACGACGATCCAACAAGATTAAGGAGCTTGGAAAACTCCTACGACTTGAGTGTGCTCGAAGGTTCGGCAACATCTCTTACCATCCTTCGAAACGCAGGTGTGGACGAAGCCGACCTGTTTGTCGGAGTAACCAAAAATGAGAGTCAAAATCTTAATGCCTGCATCTTAGCTCATGAACTTGGAGCTAAAAAGACTGTTGCCCGTATAGATAGCGAGGACTTGATGGAGCACGAAAACAGAGCCCTGCTTGCCAAACTTGGAGTGGAAAAACTGATCTATCCAGAGCTGTTGGCGGCTGAGGAAATCGCACAGTCTATCCGCCAAAGTTGGGTGAGACAGTGGATTGACTTCAATGGAGGCAAACTTCTTGTGCTTGCCGTGAAAGTGAGAGACAATGCCCCAATCGTCAACAAACGACTGATGGATTTGAAAGGCAGCCAAAACTACCGTATCGTAACCATCAAGCGTGAAGAGGAGACCATCATCCCTGGCGGTCATACTGAAATACTTGCTGGTGATGTCGTCTACTTCATCACTACGCCCGACTATATCGACGATGTCCGCAAACAAGCAGGGAAAAAGCTTTACACTGTGAAAGACATGATAGTCATGGGTGGAGGTAAAATCGCTGTCAAAACCGTTCAGGAGCTCAACGGAGTCAACATAAAAATGTTTGAGAAAGACGAGAAAAAAGTCAGAAAACTGATAGAGCAAGAGATCGGCAATGCCCTTGTATTGCAGGGAGACGCCACCGATATTGAGCTACTTAAAGAAGAGAACATTGACGACGCGGATGCCTTCGTCGCGCTTACTGATAATTCCGAGGCAAATATTCTTGCATGCCTTGCCGCACGTCGACACGGAGTGCAGAAAATCGTGGCCGAGGTTGAAAATGTCGACTATATTCCACTGGCAGAGCGAATGGATATCGGCGTGATCATCAACAAAATGGAGATCGCCGCCACATATATCTACCGTCTGTCTCTAAGTTCAGACATACGCAAAGTCAAGCGAATGAGTTATGCTGACGCTGAAATCGTGGAACTGACAGCAAAAGAAGGGTCTAAAATCACAAAGGGTTTCGTAAAAGACCTCAATCTGCCAATGAACATGTTCATCGGAGGCGTAATCAGAAACGGAGAAAGCTTCATCGTCAACGGTATGTCGGAAATATTCGCTGGCGACAAAGTGGTGGTATTCTGTTTGAAATCAAGCATCAAACGTTTGAGCGAACTATTCAACTAAGATGAAGAAATCACTGATCGACAAAAAAGCGGTAGCTCTGACACTCGGCTCATTATTGGCATTCGAAGCATTCTTCCTGCTGATATGTTTGGTCGTGTCTGTATGCTACGGAGAAAGTGACATCTTTCCGCTTGCCATCACAACGGCAATCACCGCTGCGATCGGAATCTACAGCATATCCGTCTCACGTAAAAAAAGAGGTGAGACCGATATCAAATTGGGACGACGCGAGGGTTATCTTATCGTATCCCTCGTATGGGTGGTGTTCTCCCTGTTCGGTGCTCTTCCCTACTACATAGGTGGCTATACAGAGTCGTTCACGGACGCATATTTTGAGACAATCTCAGGATTCTCCACCACCGGAGCCACCATCTTCACAAACGTGGAAACACTTCCACACGGAATAGCGCTATGGCGTTCCACAACACAGTGGGTGGGAGGAATGGGTATCATCGTATTGTCACTCGCCATCCTTCCTTTCTTGGGAGTCGGCGGAATGCAGCTGTACATTGCCGAAGTCACAGGTCCGACCAAAGACAAACTGACACCTCGCGTGATGCAGACAGCCCAGATGCTGTATGGCGCATATATCGCCATCACTGTGTCGGAAGTCATTCTATTCTGCATCGGAGGCATGGACATTTTCGATTCTATCTGCCATGCTATGACCACCATTTCGACAGGAGGGTTCTCCACTAAAAATGACGGTATAGTCTTTTGGCACTCACCACTTTTGGAATATTTCGTATGCTTCTATATGGTGTTGGCAGGAGTGAACTTCATGGTGACATTCACACTTTTAAAAGGTGATTTCACCAGAGCCAGAAACAGTGAAGAATTCAACATCTATATGATTCTCAACATCGTGATGACGTTTTTAGTGTTCGGAGGACTGCTCTACACAAACCGAAACACCATGATTGATACGGAAGACACATTCCGTACCGCCCTCTTTGAGTCGACGGCATTGGTCTCAGGCACAGGTTTTGTCTACACTGATATCAGCCAATGGCACCCGTTCATCTGGGGAATTCTATTCATCTGTATGATTATTGGAGGTAGCGCGGGAAGTGCAAGTGGAGGAATAAAGATAATGAGAGTGCTGCTGCTTGTGAAAAACAGTTATCTAGAATTCAAGCGTCTGCTGCATCCGCAAGCAATCATACCAGTGAAGCTGAATAAAAAAGTGGTGACAGAAAAAATCATCACCAACATTCTCGCATACGTGGTGATATTTTCCGGAATATGTCTGATAAGCATCATCATATTCATGTTGTTTGGCAACGAATTCACAGAATCAGCAGGTATGGCAATCTCTTGTTTGAGCAATGTCGGACCGGGACTGGCATCACAGACAAACGGAATTTTCGCTCTACAGGACGATTTCATAAAATGGTTTATGGGCTTGCTTATGCTCATCGGCCGACTTGAAATATTCACAGTGTTGTTCATCCTTACACCTGTGTTCTGGAAAAAGAGCTGATTAATACTAATTATACAACCATGGCAATTTCAAAAAAAGATTACATATTTGAGGAGAAATTCAAGGTGCGTGACTATGAGTGTGACCTGCAGGGAATCGTCAACAATGCTAATTACCAGCATTATACGGAGCATGCATGCCATGAGTTTTTTCTATCACGAGGCGTCAGTTTTGCCGATCTGCACGACAAAGGCATAGATCTGGTTGTATCCAAAATCAGCATTGAATACAAGAAATCTCTGAGAAGCGGGGATGAATTTGTCTGCCGACTATATATGGAAAAAGAAGGCATCAGATACGTCTACTATCAGGATATCTACCGTCTTGCGGACAACGCTTTGTGCGCAAAGACAAAAACCGAGACTGTATGCGTGGTCGATGGCAGACCAGCAATGTCATGTTCTGAATTGGATGAACTATTAAAATGAGAAACTGTTTTTAGGAATTGCTTAAATTAAAAAATAAGACATACGACTATGGCAATAGTAAAAAAAGATTACATATTTGAGGAGAAGTTCAAAGTGCGCGACTACGAGTGCGACCTACAGGGAATCGTAAACAATGCTAATTACCAACATTATACAGAACATGCACGTCACGAATTTCTTCTGTCACGCGGAATCAGTTTCGCCGAGCTTCACGACAAAGGAATAGATGCAGTGGTAACAAAGATCAGCATCGAGTACAAAAAATCTTTGAAGAGTGGAGATGAATTCGCATGCCGTCTATACGTAGAGAAAGAGGGCATCAGATATATATTCTATCAGGACATCTACCGTCTTGCCGACAATGCTTTGTGTGCTAAAGCAAAAGTTGAATCCGCATGTGTGATCAATGGAAAGTTGGCAACATCATGTCCGGAACTAGATGTACTTTTAAAATAACGACTGATAAAAATCGACAAACAAAAGAACTGTGAGACTATATTTTGACTTACTCACCACATTCCTAAAAATAGGAAGTTTCACCCTTGGAGGCGGATACGCAATGCTCGCCCTCGTAGAGCAGGCCGTTGTCAGACAAAAAAAATGGATTGACGAGGATGAATTCTGGAAAATGATCACCATAGTGCAGTCATTGCCTGGAGTGTTTGCCGTCAACACAGCCCTCTATGTAGGCTATAGAATCGCAGGAAAAGCAGGAGCCGCAGTGTCATTCCTTGGAGCTGTGCTTCCATCGTTGGTGATTATTGGAGCCATAAGCACATGTTTCCAAGAATTCAGAGAAAACGAGACTGTGATGAAAATCTTCGCAGGCATACGTCCATGCGTGGTGGCTCTTATCCTTGCCCCATCTGTCAAAATGTTCATAAAATCCAAATTATCGTGGAAATTCCTGCCTATACCTATTTTGATTGCAGCAGCTGTAGTATTCTTAAAAATGTCTCCCGTCTACATTATTATGGCTACGATCATCTTCACTATAGCTTGGGAATATTGGAAATTCAAGGACATCGACAATAAAGAGATCGGCAAAGACAATCACGATGAATCAGACGATGACGATGAGAAAAACGTGGAGTTCATTTCATCAAAGAAAGAAAACGATTAAAATCAAGAAACTGAAGAAATGGATATAATAATGTATTTGAAACTATTCTGGAGTTTCTTCAAAATCGGACTGTTCGGTTTTGGTGGTGGATACGGAATGATCTCCATGATCCAATTTGATGTAGTAGACAAAAACGGATGGATGACAAACAGTGAGTTTGCTGACATTCTCGCGCTATCGCAAATGACACCCGGTCCGATATCAATAAATTGCGCCACATATATCGGCTATAACCAAGGAGGCATAATAGGAGCCATATTCACAACCTTCGCATTATGTTTGCCTACAATACTTTTAATGGCAATAGTAATCACGTGGCTGTTCAAGAACAAAGAGAACCACTACGTCAAAGCACTGCTGTCGTCGCTCAATCCCATCGTCGTCGGATTGATTTTTTCTGCCGGAGTGCTTATGATGAACAAGGAGAATTTCGTCGGGTTTGAAAGCGTAATAGTGTGTGCGATAGTTTTTGTAGCCACATTCTTTTTCAAAGTCAACCCGATATATCTGATTATAATGAGCGGAATCTTCGGATATTTCTATTATTAAATGCAAAATCATTCCTAAAAATTTATTATTTTTGCAACATCAGTACTTTAGAAGAAAACAAAAAAACGATGGATACATTTACGTTACAAGGTTCAATTGCTGCATTGGTCACGCCGTTTAATAGCGACGGATCAATCGACTACGCATCTTATGATGCACTTTTGGACTTTCATTTGGAGAATGGCACGTCAGGTGTCGTAGTGTGTGGAACAACAGGTGAGACTCCAACATTGAGCGAGAAAGAAGACGCTCAGATGTTCGAGCACACAATGAAACGTATCGGTGGCAAAATGACTGTGATCGCCGGCACAGGCAGCAACAGCACAGCTTCATGCATCAGCTACACAAAAAACGCAGCATCCTCAGGTGTTGATGCTGTTTTGGTGGTCGGTCCATACTACAACAAGCCAACAGTAGAAGGCATGTACCTCCACTTTGCCGAACTAGCAAACAATGTGAATCTTCCGATTATCCTATATAATGTGCCAGGACGTACAGGATCAGCAATCAAACCAGCCACTGTATTCCGTCTTGCCAACGACTTTGAAAACATCGTCGGAATCAAGGAGGCAAGTGGAAACATCGGAGTAATCGAGACTCTTGTAGAAGGAAGAAAAAAAGGATTCAAGATATATTCTGGCGACGACGGAACATCTATGATTTCCAATTTGTTAGGAGCCGACGGATGTATCTCTGTAGCTTGCAACATCATTCCTAAAGAGTTTGCCAAAATGATGGAGTTGTCTCTTGCAGGCAAGGCAGCGGAGGCATGTGAAATCCACTATAAATACCGTCATTTGATGGATCTTCTTTTCGTTGAGAGCAATCCAATCCCAGTGAAGGCAGCGTTGGCAGCAATGGGTATGATGAAAGAAGAGTACCGTCTTCCTCTATGCAAGATGGCTAATGAAAACAAGGCTTTGCTTCTTGCCGAAATGAAGAAGTTGGGCTTAATCAAATAATAAGATGAAACTATTCCTGTCGACGTTGCTCTTGATGCTGCTTTTTTCATGCTGTTGCAATGAAAAAACAAATGTCGATAGGCCGACAAATAAAATTGATTCAATTGGTGTACTCTGGGAAAGAGTACACCATTGTTCTAAATTAGAGGTGGCAGAATACACCGTGCTCAAAACAGTTTCGTTTGACGACAATAGCCAACTAAAGCTTTTTGGATACAGCACCCCACTGCCAGGAGAAAAAAGACTGATGATTCCGATTGAAGTGAAAATGAAAATCACTGTAGATCTCGGATTCGTGACAAGAGATGACATCTACACAACCGACTCCACAATCAACCTCACCCTACCCGCTCCTAAGATTGAAATAACAAGCACAAAAATCGACCACGAAAAGTCTCAGGAATCTGTATCATGGTTCAGATCCAACTTTACCGAGCAAGAACGCGAAAAATTCATGAAGCAAGGTATCGAAGAGGTCAAAAATGGCATTTCATACCTAGAAATCAACAATATAGCTAAAAGCAACACTGAAAATGTGCTGCAACCAATCCTTCTTAACATTGGGTATAAAAAGCGTCTGAATGTGACATTCAAAAATTCAGAAATAAAATCACCTAACTTCAAAGATTAATTTTTCGTCTTAAAGACGCTACCGAGCAAAGCGAGTGTGACCCGTGACGAAGTATAGAGATAATGTGACGATGAAACAAAAGCTTTGCCAGAAAGACAACCATAAGTACCGCTTTTTCGTCTCTTATCCTCAAAAAAGTCAAAGACTTTATCTTAAAAACTCAGAATCTCTGTGTTTATTCTATCTACATGCACTCATCTTCGGCTCATACTTTTCTTAACAATCCCCGACTCTATAATCAAATTTTTGAATTAAGTCTGAACAGATTCTTAAAATGCTTCTTAAAAATTTAAACAGATTCTAAAATCAATGACGTTGTTTGTTGTTGATTTTTTTCTAATTTTGTAGAACTTATCAAAGAGACTTATTTACATGACGAGCAAAAAGGAACCTGTAGAAGGAGAAAAAAAAGAGACCTTCATCTCAAAATTAAAGACACGCATCAAAAATAGCGTGACCAATAGCAACACAAAAATTTGTGTTGGTATATTCCTGCTAGTGCTATGCCTATACGTAACTGTGGCATACATCAATTTCTTTTTCACAAGTTCCACCGACGCCAGTTTGATAGAGACTGGAATATCTCCTACTCAAGATGCAGAAGACGGTGCACTTAACGCATCAGGTTTTTCCGGAGCTGTCATTGCCGATTTCATGGTCAACAAGACATTCGGAGTGTCATCGTTCTGTATCATCATCGTGTTGTGGTGCATAGGAATGAAGATTTTGACATCATTTAAATTGAAAATCGGCAGAATAGTCGGCAACAGTCTGTTCTGGATGCTATGGATTTCACTTTTGCTCGGACTTGTCTGCACCCCTTTTTCCGACAACAGTTCAATCTACTGGGGAGGTCTGCACGGACAAACAGTAGCAACAACGCTAAACACATACATCGGAGTGTTTGGAACTACGCTCGTTTTAATCACCACATTGGCGATGTTCCTTACTTTGATGTATCCAGAACTGGTTGAAAAAGTCAAAAACTACTTTGTCAAGAAGGCCGAGCCATCAGCTGTCGATGGAGAAGAAAAGACCGACGACAACAAAGCGAACAGTGAAAATTCAGAGTCTACTACCCCCTCTTCGGAAGCAGACCCATCTGAATCAGAATCTGATGAGTCAAAGACTGAAAATACTGAGGTAAAAACAGACGCTAAAGACGTTAAAGAAGAGACTATAGAAGTCAAAACACCTGACAACATTGAACTTAAAAAAGAGCCAGCTGCAACGCCTGTTGAGAAAGCAGAAGAAAAGACAGACGACAATACAGACGGAGGATTCAAGGTAAAAATCAATGATGACGACGATGATCTTCCTTTCAACCATGAGCCTAACGCTGTTCAAAACGCAACGTCTTCAAATGAGCAGCCAGAACCTCCTGCAGAACAAGAGATGCCAGTTTCGATATTTGAGGAAGAGAATTCCGTACAACTTGAGCCAATAAACCCAAGATTGGAATTGCCTCATTACAAATTTCCGCCAATAGAGCTCTTAAAAGAATATCCTAACAACAAAATCGAAGCAAACGAAGAAGAGCTTAATGACAACCAGCAACGAATCACCACAGCACTCAGAACTTACGGTGTTGAAGTGACAAGCATAGAAGCTCAGCTTGGACCGACCGTCACTCTTTATGAGATCACGTTGGCTCCGGGAATCCGTATATCCAAAGTGCAGAGCCTGAACAAGGATATCGCGATGAGCCTAAAAGCGGAAGGTGTGCGTATCATCGCTCCTATCCCAGGCAAGGGAACAATAGGTATTGAAGTGCCAAACCAGAAGAAACTAATTGTGCCAATGCACGACATGGTGGCAAGCAAAAAATACCAGACAAACACGATGGAACTTCCTATCATCCTTGGAAAAACCATCACCAACAACAATTATATGATCGACCTTGCCAAATGTCCGCACGTGATCTGTGCAGGAGCGACAGGACAAGGAAAATCAGTGGCGTTGAACGCAGTGCTGATGTCGCTATTGTATAAGAAACACCCGTCTGAACTAAAACTCGTACTTGTCGACCCAAAGACAGTAGAGTTCTCAATGTACGCTCCCCTATTAAAGCATTATCTTGCAAAAATGCCAGGGGAAGACGATGCTATCATCACCGACGTCACCAAAGTGGTGGCAGCGATGAACAGTCTATGCGTGGAGATGGAAAACCGCTACGAATTGCTGAAGAAGGCTAAGGTGAGAAACATCATCGAATACAACGATAAATATAAAGAGCGTCGTCTGAATCCAGAAAACGGACACCACTTTCTACCATATATCGTAGTGATAATAGATGAGTTTGCCGACCTTATCATGCAGGTTGGAAAAGACATAGAGACGCCAGTGGCACGACTTGCGCAAAAAGCCCGTGCAATTGGAATCCATGTGATCCTTGCGACACAACGTCCGTCTGTAAACGTCATCACAGGTCTGATCAAGTCAAACTTTCCTGTACGTTTTGCATGTAAGACAGCACAGGCCATCGACTCTAAGACTATCCTCGACTGCACTGGAGCGGAGACCCTTATCGGACGAGGAGATATGCTTATCCTGTCGAACGGAAACCTTGAACGTGTGCAGTGTGCGTTTGTGGACACTCCAGAAGTAGAAGCAATCAACGACTATATCCAAGCACAGGAAGGATATCTCGAACCGTATGAACTGCCAGAATACGTGGATCCGAATGTAGAGTCAGCAGAAGATAAAGGTATCGACCTACGCAACCGTGATCCATTCTTCGAAGAGGCAGCACGACTGATTGTCGGTTCCGGACAAGGCTCAACATCAATGTTGCAGAGAAAATTCAGTTTAGGCTACAACCGTTCCGGACGATTGATGGACCAGTTGGAAGTCGCAGGAATTGTAGGACCTCAAGTAGGAAGCAAACCAAGAGAGGTATACATCAACGATCTTGACACTCTGGAGATGGTTTTACAGAACATCAACAGCAATAATCCAAGATAGCGGATGGCGAAAGTATAGAGGTTATTAATTTATCATAAAAATAGCAAAGACGATGGTGTTTTCCGTCGTCTTTACTATTTTTTCACTCCAAGCCAACAAACATCCATTCCATCGCAGAAATCAATCTTCAATCAAAATCAATATTTTAATATTTGTAGTTTTTCATTACAAATTATTTTGATATATTTGCAAGTGGTAATAATGCCACTTATGAAAGACAACTATGAAACACAAAGATTTGGTAGCCGCTCTATCCGAGAAAACCGGAATGAAGGCACAACAGATTGAAAGCATGATTGACGATACTATTGCCACTATGGCAAAAGTGTTGGAAGGCAACGACACAATCATGATTTCTGGTTTCGGCTCATTCGACCTACGCAAGAAAGATGGAAGAATTTCCTACAACCCAACTACCAAACAGCGCATCATGACTGCGCCGAAATTGGTTTGCGGTTTCAAGCCAAGTGATATTTTGAAGGATTCAATACAAAAGGATTACAATGAATAAAAAAATCACTATTTCCGAACTATCCCAGCTATTGAGCACAAACGTCAGCCTAATCAACAAAAAAGGTTGGGAAGACTTCTTACGTATCTTCTTTGCTCAAATAAGTGAGGGACTTCAAAAAGAAGGAAATGTCAAGATCAAAGGACTAGGCACATTCAAAGTTGTAAAAGTTGATGCGAGAAAGAGTAAAGATGTAAACACAGGAGCTAACACTATAATTCCTGCACACAATAAAATTTCTTTCACACCAGATTCTTCTTTGGCGGAGACTCTAAACAAGCCTTACGCACACTTTGAGCCAACCTACGTACTTGCTCCAGAGGGAGAGGTGGACGCTCCAGAGCCAGATGAGGATGACGATGCTGAAACCAACAACGTTAAGACAGAGAGTGTAGAAGCCACTCCAACAGTAGAAACAATTGCAGAAGAACCTACCGTGGCAGCTATAAACATTCCAAACACTAATGTTGTTAGTCAAGAGGTTGATGAGAGAATCGAGACAGAGACAATTTCAAAACCTGAAGTGGCAACAGTCACAGAGATTCCAGTCGCAGCCGACATTGCTGAAGGCACAGTCACAAAGGCCGAGCAGGTTGAAATAAGAATTTCTGAAGAACAAAAAGTTGAAACAGAACCTGTCGCAACAACAGAAGCAACAGCAACGTCTTCAGCGAACGAAACTGTTCTCACGACAGAGCCAACTGCAACGACAGAAGCAACAGCAACGTCTTCAGCGAACGAAATTGTTCTCACGACAGAGCCAACTGCAACGACAGAGAACGCAGCAACGTCTTCCCCAGATGAAATTGAAAATGAAGAGCCTGAGGAGACAACAGAAGAAGACGCCACAGCTGATGAAGACGAAAATATAGACACCACACCAGCAGAGACTGCAGCATACGCATCGACATTCAAGCGTCACGATTTGCCAAAAGATGAAGAAGATGATGAGAACAACGACAAAAACTCACATGGCAAGAAACTTGGAATTGCAATCATCCTATTCCTTTGCATCTTGTTCGTCGTCGGCTTAGTGGCATGGATGTCAGATCCAAACATCGTCAGCAAATTGCGTTCGAAACTGACAGGAGAAGAACCTACAAAAACAGAAGTCGTAGTCGATTCTGTAGAAATTGAAGAGACTAAAGATCTTGAGGAACAGATCATTGCGGAAAAGACAGAAGAAAATGCAGAGGCAATTGATTCTGTAGCAGAACCGACGGCACAAGACACAGCAGAGAAGACAGAGGAAAAGCCTGTCGCAAAACAGGATGTCCAAAAGTACACAAACTTCAAGGAGGATTTCATCAACTACATGAAGAAGAAACATCCGGAAATGGACATCACAGACCAAGGTGATCCGATAGAAGAGAAGCTTGGCAACGCAAGCCGACTGACTCTTGTTTCCCTTCGCCACTATGGTGCTAAAGATTTTTGGATTTACATCTATCTATACAACAAGGATGTGATCAAAAATCCGAACCACATCAAGGCAGGCACAAAAATCAAAGTGCCGATGCTTGACAACACGAAGCTTGTGAATCCAGATTCAGAGCATAGTATCCTAACAGCCAAAGAGATACAGCACGAATTCGTAAAATAACAAATTGGAGACGCTGCAACAAGCGTCTCCTTTTTGAAATAAAAAGAGATAATAAACGCAGGTATTTATCATTTTTAGCAAAAGGAACACAATAATTTTGACATTCTTTCGTTATATGGTATATACGAGCAATGAAATTAACTAGAACAAAAACAAAGATACAATGAGTGAAGTAATAGGAAGCGGTAATCCAGATTTCAGCCGTTTGAATGAAAGAATTGAAAGACAGAGTGCTTTCGTAGACAACCTTCTTTCTGGAATGGACACAATCATTGAAGGACAGAAGCATCTAAAGGAGATTTTGATCATAGCCCTTTTGGCAGACGGACACGTGTTGCTTGAAGGTGTGCCAGGATTGGCAAAGACAGCATCAATCACTACTCTAGCCCAACTAATTTCAGCTAAATACAGCAGAATCCAGTTCACTCCAGATTTGTTGCCAGCCGACGTGTTGGGTACACAGATCTATAGTCAGAAGAGCGAGGAATTCACAATCAAGAAAGGACCAATCTTCGCAAACTTCGTATTGGCAGATGAGATCAACCGTGCTCCAGCAAAAGTACAGAGTGCATTGCTTGAGGGTATGCAAGAGCGTCAGGTGACAATCGGTGAGACAACATTCAAGTTGCCTTCTCCATTCTTGGTTATGGCGACACAAAACCCTGTAGAACAAGAAGGTACATATCCATTGCCAGAGGCCCAGATGGACCGTTTCATGTTCAAGGTAATCATTACATATCCAAAGAGAGAAGAGGAGATGCGAATCATCCAGGCACAGCTAAAGCGTGAGCCAAAGACAGTCAATGCACTTCTTAAACCAGAGGATATCATTGAAGCAAGAAAGGTTGTACACGACGTATATATGGACGAGAAGATCCAGAAATATATCACAGAGATCGTGTTCGCAACTCGTTTCCCAGAAGAATACGGACTTAACAATTTGAAAGATATGATCGCATTCGGAGGATCTCCACGTGCATCTATCTCACTTGCAAAAGCATCAAGAGCATACGCATTCGTAAAGCGCAGAGGATATGTTTTGCCAGAAGACGTGAGAGCAGTAGCCCACGACATTCTTCGCCACCGTATCGGTTTGACCTACGAGGCAGAGGCAAACAACATGAACACAGATGACATCATCAACGAGATCATCAACGCTGTAGAGGTGCCTTAATTTACCGTCTTAAAAAAAGATATTTGGTGATGGAAGACAACAAAAAGGTAGACACAAGCGAACTTTTAAAGAAAGTCCGCAAAATAGAGATAAAGACGCGAGGACTCTCCAACAACATATTTGCGGGAGAGTACCACACCGCGTTCAAAGGTCGTGGTATGCAATTTGCGGAAGTACGCGAATACATGCCAGGCGACGATGTGAGAAGCATCGACTGGAATGTCACCGCACGCTATTCAAAGCCATTTATCAAAGTGTTTGAAGAGGAACGAGAAATGACACTGATGCTCCTTGTCGACGTTTCTGGCAGTGACGACTTCGGAACAGCCGAACAGACAAAGAGAGAGTATCTGACAGAGGTGGCGGCCACAATCGCATTTTCTGCCGCAACCAACAACGATAAAATCGGAGTCATATTCTTCTCTGACAAAATCGAAAAGTATATTCCACCTCAGAAGGGAAAGAAACATATTCTCTATATCATCAGAGAACTACTAAGTTTCCAACCTACTAGTAGGAAGACGAACATCGATTTTGCCCTCAAATACTTCACCAACATGGTAAAGAAGCGTTGTTCGGCATTCCTGATATCAGACTTTATAGATGACAGCAACTATTCTGATTCACTTCTGATCGCAAGTAAAAAACACGATTTGGCGGCATTGCAAATCTTTGATCCAAGAGAAAAAGAGTTGCCAGACGCTGGATTAATCAAGATGAAGGATGCTGAGACCAACGAAGACATGTGGGTCGACACATCCAGTGCCTCTACGAGAAGAGTGTACGAACAGTATGTAAAGGAGAGAGACGAATTGCTCGCGCAGAGTTTTGCAAAAAGTGGTGTGGATTATATCTCCATCTCCACAACAGACGACTATGTGAAGTCGTTGATGAAACTCTTCAAGAAAAGAGCATAAAACATTGTAATTCATGAAATTTCATAGTATAGCCACAGTTTTATTCTTATGCGGCAGTCTTGCGACAAACGCAGCGAGTCTTACCGCAAAGATGGATTCAGCCCATATCGGGATGGGCCGTCAGACAGCTGTCCACTTGACTCTGACCCAACCAAAGGACCAGGACTTTGAATTACAGGTGGAAAAAGACTCCACTGGTAAAGTTGACGTGGTAAAGTTGAAACAGGCAGACACCCTAAAAAACAATGATGGCTCGCTTGAAATCAAACAGGATGTGATCATAACATCGTTTGATTCAGGAAGTTGTGTCGTACCTCCATTTAAATATGTCAATATTAAAACGGGAGAGACTCTCACTTCCGAGCCATTGGCATTAGAAGTGAACAACGACATTGAAATCAAACTTGATGAAGCTGGACAACCAGACTCAACAAGCGTCAAGGATATCAAAGAAATCATGACACTTGGTTTCGATTGGGGTAAATTCTTTACTATACTTCTTATTATTCTGCTTATAGCAGTGCTTGGATTCTTAGGTTGGAAATATGGATGGCCATTTATCCAGAAGAAGTTAGCAAAGAAAAAAGAAGGAATATCAGTTTTTGATGAGCCTGAGATAATTTTACCAATCGATGTTGTGGCAATAAACAAGCTTGATGAGATAAAAGCAAAACGCATTTGGAAGGATTCAAGCAGAATCAAAGAATATTATACTGACGTAACTGAAACTCTTAGAGAGTATTTCTGTGGCAGATTCAACATCAGTGCCATGGAGATGACGTCAGATGAGATTCTTGACGAGCTAAAATACAAAACAGAAGCGATGCCTATTATCCCTGAATTGAAAAGCATCCTAAGCAAAGCCGACATGGCCAAATTTGCAAAAGCAATTCCGACAGAAGAGGATTGCGAGATGAGTCTTGCCAACGCTTACCTTATCATAAGCAGAACAAAGCCTGTATCTACAGAGCCAGCACAAGACAAAAAAGCAAAAAAAGAAGAGGCTTCATCGGCTATAATCAGCAATTCAAATAACATTTAGCATAACGACTTATGTTTACATTTGAATCACCACAATATTTATATCTGGCACTGCTTATCATCCCGATTACGGCATGGTACGTATGGCGTCGAAACAAACTGACAGCTAATCTGCAAGTCTCGACTATCAACCCATTCAAAGCAGCGCCAAAAAGTTTGAGATACTACATTCTCCACCTGCCATTCGCGTTGAGAATGATTGCGTTAGCATTGCTATGCGTCATTTTGGCACGGCCTCAGAATTCTGAGACATGGTCAGACCAGAATGTTGAAGGTATAGACATCATGATGGCAATAGACATTTCTGGATCCATGTTGGCAGAAGACCTGAAGCCAAACCGACTTGAGGCAGCCAAGACCATCAGTTCGGAATTTGTCAACAGCCGTCCAAACGACAACATCGGTCTAGTAGTTTTTTCAGGAGAGAGTTTCACACAATGTCCGCTTACAACAGACAAAGCTGCTCTATCACAACTTTTTGGAGTGATCAACGAACAGATGATCCAAGCAAACGGTACAGCTATCGGACTCGGTTTGGCATCAGCTGTAAACAGATTGAAAGACAGTCAGGCGAAATCAAAAGTCATCATCCTGCTCACCGATGGATCTAACAACACCGGAGAGATCGACCCGATGATGGCGAGTGATCTAGCCAAGACATTCGGAATCCGAGTTTACACTATTGGAGTAGGAACAAAAGGAATGGCGCCCTACCCTTTCCAGACAGCATTCGGAATCCAGCGCCAGATGGTGCCCGTCGACATTGATGAAAGCACACTTAAATCTATTTCAGGCAACACGGACGGAAAATATTTCCGTGCGACAGACAACAAATCTTTGAAAGCGATCTACGAGGAGATTGACCAGCTGGAGAAGACGAAGATCAGTGTGCAAGAATACAGCAAAAAGAACGAGGAGTATCTGCCATTCGCACTTGCGCTGCTTGGCGTAATGCTTCTTGAATTTTTAGTGCGCTATTTAATAGTGCGCCACAACCCATAAGAGTAAGAGTATGTTTAGATTTGCAAATTCAGAATATCTTTATCTGCTTTTCGCATTGATACCGATGGCCGCAATCTTCGGTTACGCGATGTATCGCAGAAGCAGAAATCTGAAGAAATACGGAAACTATCAGATTCTAAAGCAATTTATGCCAGGCTACACAACTTGGAGATACTACTTCAAGTGTGCGCTGTTCATGATTGCTCTTGCAGGAGCCATATTCGTAGCCGCACGTCCACAATTCGGATCCAAGCTTGAGATGGTGAAGAGAAAAGGTGTTGAGGTGATGATTGCGATGGACGTATCCAACTCAATGCTTTGTGAAGACATCAAGCCAAGTCGTCTGCAGAAATCAAAACAGATGATTTATAAGTTTGTAGACGGAATGGAGAACGACAAACTCGGACTTATTGTGTTTGCAGGCCAGGCTTTCACACAGCTGCCAATGACAAGCGACTACAGCGCTGCCAAAATGTATGCTTCCAATATAAGCACCGGAGTTATCCCTACCCAGGGTACCGCTATTGGAGCCGCAATCAAGATGGCAGTCAACGGGTTCAGCAGCAAGACTAACGTAGGAAAAGCGATCATCGTCATCACTGACGGAGAAAACCACGAGGACGACGCTGTGGAACAGGCAAGAATCGCAAACGAGAATGGAATCCAAGTACATGTTATCGGTATCGGAAAGCCAGAAGGTGCTCCTATCCCAGACGGCCACGGAAGTTTCAGAAAAGATATAGACGGACAGACTGTCATCACAAAGCTCAACGAACAGATGGCTGCGGAAATTGCAGCCGCAGGTGGCGGTCTATACGTCAGAGCGGACAACACAAACAACGCGTTGAAGTACATCCAGTCGGAACTTGACAAATCAGCCAAAGGTGATGTGGAGAGCAAAGTCTACACAGACTTCGACGAGCAGTTCCAGACAATCGCATGGATAGTGTTTGTGATTCTTATTATTGAAATATTCATCAGAGAGAGAAAGAACAAGTTTCTTTCTAAATTCAAACTATTTTAGGACAGTCTAATTAATATTGACAATGAAAAAGACTATGACAAATAAATTATTAGCGACTACAATAGTTACTCTTTTCAGTCTACCCTCATTTGCGTCAAACCCAGAAGATGAGTTCATCCGTAAAGGAAACGACAAATACGAGGCCAAAGACTTTAAGGGGGCTGAAGACGAATATAGAAAAGCATTGGACAAGAATGTCGGATCTAAAATCGCCAACTACAACATGGGCAACACCTACTACCGTAGAGACGAATTTGATTCCGCATTAGAAAACTACAAACAGGCGATAAGTGAGAAAAACAGCGACAAAGAGAACGCTGCCATCATGCACAACATCGGCAACACCTATCTCAAAAACAAAAAGTATGAGGAGAGTGTCGACGCCTACAAGAAAAGTTTGAAGCTTAATCCGGACGACGAGGAGACCCGCTACAACCTTGCTTATGCCAAGAGGATGCTGCAGATCCAGCAGCAACAGCAGCAGAATCAGCAAAACCAACAGCAGCAACAACAGCAGGACCAGCAGCAAGAGCCGCCTAAGGATGGAAAAGAACAAGAAAATCACGATCAGAAAGACGATGCTCGTGAAGGAGAACACCACATGGACGAAAATTCAGCGCGTCAACTGCTAGAAGCATTGGAGAGAGATGAAAAGGACAAGCAGGACGAAAGAATGAAGGAACAAATAAAGAATGCAAAAAAGAAAAGAATAGAGAAAGACTGGTAATAATATACCAGAAATTTGATTATTTTTGCATTAATAAGTAAAAGGAAAAATGAAAAAGATATTAGCCATACTACTGACTTTAACATATTTCAGTGTAATGTCAGTCTTAGCAGCAGGAGAGGTTTCGTTTGTAGCGAAAGCGGATAATGTTGTGGCTGTAGGACAAAGGTTCAATTTGACGTTCACACTCAACAACGCAGAATCAGACAATGTGCAGCTTCCGCTTGAATCATTGTCCGACTTCACCATTCTGTACGGACCTCAGCAATCGACAAGCCAAAGTTTCCAGAGCATAAACGGACAGGTGACCAGAAACAGTGCTACGACGTACACATACGTGTTGATGCCAAAGAAAGAGGGCTCATATACTATATCATCAGCCAAGGCAACCGTAGGTGATAAGATCGTTCGTTCCAATGCTTTGGTGATCAAAGTAATCAAAGGAGAAGCCAATGCCAACCAAAATGCACAACATGCACAAAGTTCAAGCAACGGAATGAGAATCAGCGACGATGACCTGTTCATTCGCACAGAACTCTCAAAGACAAAGATGTATGAGCAAGAACAGTTTATCGCCACTACAAAGGTCTACTACCGAGTAGGACTACGAGGCTTCGACGATTACAAATTGCCTGAATACAAAGGTTTCATATCTCAAGAGATTGAAGTGCCTGAAGCAAAACGTCAGAGCAAAGAAAATGTAAACGGAAAAGTCTACAACACATACATTCTAAAACAATGTGTATTGATTCCACAGAAGAGTGGAACTCAAGAGTTGGAGAAAGGAAACATCACTGCTGTTGTGCAAGTGCGTGTACAAGGTGGCGGTGGCGGATTCTTCGGTGACATGTTCGCATCATACAGAGAGCTAAAGAAAAATCTTGTAATCCCAGGAGTAAAGATAAACGTACAGGAGTTGCCAAAGAATGGCAAGCCAGCTGATTTCAGCGGTGCTGTCGGTTCATTCTCTATGAACACATCAATCACACCGGAAGACGGATACAAGACAAACGATGCCATCACAATCAAGGTGAAGATCAATGGTAGTGGAAATCTCAAGTATGCTAAAGATCCAAAGATAACATTCCCTACCGACTTTGAGCTTTACGACCCTAAGGTGACATCAAAGATCAAAGCTTCAGACGCAGGACTTAACGGCACTAAAGAGATTGAATATCTTGCAATCGCACGTTATCCAGGAGAGTACGTCATTCCGTCGGCTGAATTCAGCTACTTTGACATAAAAAGCAAGACATACAAGACGCTAAAGACTCCTGAATACAAAATCAATGTTGAGAAGGGAGCTGAGACATCAGACAACCAGACTGTAGTTTCCAACTTTACAAACAAAGAGAGCATCAAGTATATCGGAACTAACGACATCCGTTTCATCAACACTAAGGATCTTACAACATATCCTAAAGATGATTACTTGTTCGGCTCGTTGGCATTCTATCTATGGTTTATCATACCTTTGGCGTTGTTCATCATCGCCTACCTATTCCTAAGAAAGTTGGCGGAGGAAAACAGCAACATGGTATTGGTAAGAAAGAAGAAAGCTAACAAACAGGCTTTGAAGAGACTTGCCAAAGCAAAATCATTCCTCGACCAAGATGATTTGAAGTCATTCTACGACGAGACAATCAAAGCAATCACAGGATTCGTAGGCGATAAGTTCAATATTCCATTGGCACAACAAAACAAAGAAGCTATGGAAGAAATATTGAAGGAAAAGGGATTGAAAGAAGAGACTATCGTTAACTTTTCCACAATCCTAGACACATGCCAGTTCGCAAGATTTGCGCCAACAGCAGTGAAGGGTTCTCCTTCTGATATTTATAACGACGCAATCGCTCTAATCAACAGCATTGAAGAGGAGGTAAAGAAATGAAGACAATGAAAAATATAGTTCTATCCATCATATTGTCACTGTCTGTATTCAGCTCATTTGCAGCTGCAGACAGCAGAATCATTAATGGAAACGCCGCTTATTCAAACAACAAGTTTGACGAGGCAATCGCTCTATATGAGGATCTTTTGAAGACGCAGGAAAGTGCCGCTCTTTATTATAATCTAGGCAACGCCTATTATAAATCCGGCAAACTAGCTCCCGCAATTCTCAACTACGAAAGAGCCATACTGCTGGATCCTAACGATGACGACATAAAAAGCAACCTTGAGTTGGCAAAACTGCAGACTGTAGACAAAGATGAGTCGGCTGTAGACCAGCTTGCCATCTCCGAGTGGACACAAAGTTTTGTTAATCTTCACAGCTCGAACACGTGGGCTAGGATGTCTATCATCTTTTTCCTACTTACTTTGGCTTGTGCGTCGCTCTACCTTTACGTCAAAGTTATAGCCGTACGCAAACTAGGATTCATCGGAGGAATCATAACATTTTTGATATGCTTTGTAAGTTTCTTCTGTGCGAAGAGTGCCAAGGAAAAAATCACGACTCACGAATACGCAATCGTGTTCACCCCTTCTGTGACAGCAAAGAGTTCGCCAAAAGACAATGCGACTGATGCCTTAGTGCTTCATGAAGGAACAAAAGTGCTGGTAAAACAGCAGGTGAAAGATTGGTATGAAATAGAGACAAGTGGCGGACACCGCGCTTGGATCAAAACCAGTGACGCAGAAAAAATTTAAATGCTAAATGCTAAATAACAAATAAATAATAAAAAATATAAATGCGGAATGCAAACGACATATTTTGCATTTCGCATTTTTAATTTCTAATTGAATTCGCTATGCACAACAATCTAAATAAACTGGTTGAACGTTTTTTCAACTACGTCAAAATCAACACGCAGTCTGACGACAACACACACACAACTCCGTCGACAGCATCACAAGGATATTTTGCTGAGATGCTGGCTAATGAGCTTGAAGAGATTGGACTTGAAGACGTTCATATCAGCCGCCACTCTTACGTGACAGCCACAATTCCAGCCAACTGTGATTGCGACGCTCCAACAATAGGCTTCATCGCCCATATGGATACAAGTCCAGAAACATCAGGTGCGAACGTAAAGCCGCAGGTGGTAAAGTTTGATGGCGACACCCTCGTCATCAACAATGAACTTGGAATAAAGCTTGATGCAAAAGAATACAAAGAGCTGAGCCACTACGTAGGAGAAGAAATCATCACCTCCGACGGCACCACCCTACTTGGAGCAGACGACAAAGCAGGAATCGCAGAAATAGTGACCGCCGCAGAGTATCTGATCCAACATCCAGAGATAAAGCATGGAAAAATTCGCGTCGCCTTCACCCCTGACGAAGAGATTGGTGAGGGAGCCGACCATTTCAACGTAGAGAAATTCGGCGCGGATTTCGCATATACCGTAGACGGAGGAGGACTCGGAGAAATTGAATATGAGAACTTCAACGCCGCAGCGGCAACGATAAAAATCACAGGCCATAATATCCATCCAGGATATGCATTAGGCAAAATGGTAAATGCCAGCCGTCTAATCTCCGATTTTCTGAATATGCTTCCAGAAGACGAGTGCCCGGAGATGACAGACGGATACAAAGGTTTTTTCCATGTGACTGAAGTCAAATCGACAGTGTCATCTGGAGAAATCAACCTGATCATCCGTGACTTCGACGAAAAAAGCTTCATCGACAGGAAAGAGTATTTACAACGAGTTGTAGATGCTCTGAACAAACATTACAAAAATGGCAAAGTAGAGATTGAAATCAGAGACCAATACGCCAATATGAAACAGGAGATAGAGAAAGTTCCACACGTTGTGGATAGAGCGATCAATGCCATGAAGACGTTGGACATCACACCTGTTGTCGTGCCAATTCGTGGCGGTACAGACGGTGCCCGACTATCATTCATGGGACTACCCTGCCCCAACCTGTTTGCCGGCGGACACAATTTCCATTCCAACACAGAATATGTGCCAGTGCTGTCGATGAAAGCGGCAATGGATGTGATTATAGAGATAGCTAAATGCAAATGATCCTGCCATTATGCAATCAGAGATCATACTAGAGCATGTACAACTGTCATTTGATATCATCCACGGCAAAGATCCGCAAAGAAAGGACGAATTTTTCTTAAATCTTGCGGCAGTGAATCTTCTCAACGCTGCCGCCAAAAAGAAAGAGTTCAAGAAGATAGCACCGTACAAAGATATCAAACGTCATGCCACATATCTGTTTTCGCTTTGGGTAGCGGATCATACGTTGGCAGAAGAAGCGTCGTACGACATTGCCGACAAATGTCTCTATATCAGATGTCACACACTTCAATTCAGCTTCCACTACATCTACGACAAATATCAGCCGATAGTGGGATTCATCCAATCTGAAGAAAACAAAGCGACGACATGGGATGGTGTTAAACTACAACCGATTGCCGTCGACATACTGAATATCGCCGTCGAAAAAATAAGAAATCCACTTGGTGACATCAACGACAAAATAAATGAAATCAAACAACGAGAAATAAAATAATAACAGAACATAATGCTGTTCTGTTTCAAAGCAAAAATAAAAGATGCGAAACCAGTTTAGATTTAGCTCATATTCAAACCCTTACATCAATTGTAAATCCCTTTAAATTCCAATACAATGAAAAAGATAACCGCTTTATTATATATTTTCATTTTCATATTCACCTCTTGCAAAGAGGAAGTGGAATATGAAGATTTGGGAGTAAAAAACATCATTGTAATAAACGGCAGGTTTATCGACGGGGAAACTCCATGGTGTCAGGTGTCGAGAAGCGACATAATTTTCGACCAAATCAAAAATAAAATCACACCGACTGTATTTCTTCCAGACGCGAACGTGACAGCAACCGACGGAGATGCTGATTACAAATATACAGTCGTTGCAGACAATGCGATGATGGAAGCAAAAGATTTGATAGCCAAAGCTGGAGAGACATACACACTGAAAGCCAAAGCCAATGGATTAGACGACGTTTATTCCACAATCAGTGTACCAAGCAAGCCCCAAGCTGATTTCAAACTAGTAAGCGTGGACACCTTGTACACCCACGGACACAAAATAACCTATGAGCTCAACATACAAGATGATCCAAATACAGAAGATTATTACCAAATTATTTTATATTCAATAAAGATGCAATACAAATACGAGTATGGAATAGTTGATACAGTCGACGGCTATTGGATGGACAGCATTTGGATACCGCCTCACGAAGTTTATGGACTTAAAGTTGTCGACTCTGCCTTTGCGTACTATAAACCTTACGAACTTCTACAAACAGAAGATCCTGTGATGAATTTGGAATCAAAATCAAACCGACAACATTCTGTGTGATTATCCAGAAGAAAACGAAATGAGTATTTTCAACGACAGAATGTTCAATGGGCAAACATCCAAAATCAAGTTTTATATGTACATATTCAAAGAAGAACCTTTTATCAGAGTCGACATTGACTCTCTTGAATATGAAGTGCGCCATATAAACAAAGAGATGTATATGTACTATCGCACATATCAACAGGTAAAGGATAACGATTATTCTGGTTCACTTTCTCAATATATGCTCTATTGCAACGTGGAGAATGGAGCAGGAATGATTGCGGCTTGGTCAGCAGTAAAAGCTCCGCTAAAAATACCTGATCAGGTAAAATAATCCATGATGATTATCAACATAATAAAAAAAGCCAATCGCAGAAAAAACGGTTGGCTTTTTATATTTCACTGGAATTGAGGCGACGAGGGAATGAGCCAGATGAAGATGTGGATTTCCATTCCGTGATTTGCGTCTGAAAGACGCTACCGAGCAAAGCGAACACCAACGGTGTGATTATCATCAGCATAGGGTATCAACCCTATGCCATGGAGACCACACCGATTCCCGTTAGCCCTGAATGGGCTATATCGATATCATAGGGTTTCACCCTACCTTGGCAGATTAGGCACCGTTGGTGCATGGGGTCTATAAGACGGGAGACATTCACATTTACACAAGGACATCCCGATAGCAGATCCTTAACTATATAAAAAAGCATAGTTAAGGATGGAGTATCGGTATCTTTTTGTTTTTTCTTAAAATACAATTTTTTCCGATTTGCGTCTGAAAGACGTTACCGAGCAAAGCGAGAGTAACCCGTGACAACGTCTCGGGGATTGCGACAACACCAACACTTTGCCTGAAAGGCAATAGGATAAAGTGTCTACCCTCCCCTGAGAACATCCCGATAGCAGATCCTTAACCATATAAAAAACATAGTTTAGGATACAATATCCCGATTCTTCATCCTTAACTATGCGAAATTTAGGGGTTAAGGATGAGGAATCAGTGAAATTTACTTGATATAAAAACAAAATAGATAAGGTTTAATTTAAAAATTTGATATCTGGACTTTTGAACCGAATTGTAGAATGATCATTATTCTGATCCACCATTGGAATCTCACCAGGCTGACAAAGTCGATAGACCTCATTATTGATATAATCACTCAAATCAGACACATTCCCTTTGTTCGCACCGAAATTCAGCAGATTAAGGATAGATCGTGACGACGATTCCACCACCACCCTACTCGTCTGGCTACCCATCGCCACAACTTTCACTTTTATCTTCTCCGAAAAAGGCGAAAGCCAAGCCCCATGACGAGCCTCAACAAAGAACAGATCATCATTACATTCCACAGACGAGAACTTAGTCTGCTTATCAAACAGACGTTTCAATGCTGTATAGACAGTGCGGGCATTATGAGAAAATTCAAGAGTAGTGGTTTGCATTGTATTTATTAATAGGTTATTTACAGAAGTATTTGTTGTGTATCCAACCAATCGTATGTTTGAATTATCCTACATATAATCATTGTCTTCAACTTTTTTTCATAATACTAACGAATTGTATTTAACAATCTGTTTTCCAGAAGCGGTATCAATTGCAGCAAGCAGTCTTGATTTATAAGAACCAATACATTGTTCTACATCAGAACTAGTATTAGCAGAACCCACCATCGATGAAAATTCAAAAATATTGATATCAATTACTTCATACAAACAAATCTTAGATATCAACTCATCTTTCTGACTTTCACTTAAGGAGGACGAAGCTATTACACTCTGAACTTCTTTCTGTTTAAGCTCCATAAAACTTTCCCACTCATTTGATGTTTTCTTAACAGAGTCAATAATTTTAGAAATAATTTCATTTTTTATTGAACTTATATTCAAGTCTGAATTAGTGGTCGACACCGAAGATTTACTACTGCCAAACTTAGAATGCATACTTCTGACAAAATCCTTAATCTTTGATAGAAAAGTACTTTCTTTTTTATTAGCACCATCTTGTTGACGAAGGAATGTTCCAGAAGGTATTATGATAGAATCAAAATACCATTCTACTTTCTCTTTTAATCTATCACGCTTTTCTGCTATTGATTGATTTATCTGATTAATCTTCTCTTTCATAATATTATCTATATAGAGATGATAATTCTGTAACACAAGAAATTATATCGTCCAACTTCTTAAGAACAACTGTTTTTTCTGCCATATCCTTTTCAAGACCGGCAAGATATTCTTCACCTTCTTTCTTTAAGTTATCAGCAAAAGAAGTTTTCATATTCTCAATAACATCAAGTGCAGTTTGAAGATTCTTATTTATTTCTTTCTTGACATCCTCTTTTATCGAATCAGAAAGATTTCTAAAGCGATGTATCAAGTTTGAGTTATGTTCTCTGAGACATCTAGCAAGGTATGAAGCGACCTGCTCTTCTTTTAGTTCGTCCGTCCCAGATGGGTAAAATTGGTCATTAGCAATATCATCTCCCAACCGCTGATATTCAGAAATGATGTCGCCAATTTCTAATTCTTTATTGTCACGCAACTCATCCAATGCTTTGTCAATCAAATCACGATAGTAAGTGTCCTTGAATGACGTACTCATGACTTGTTTTTCAAAGTCAGTAATTGCCGAATTTAACTTCTCCGACATTTCTTTTCTGACGTTATCAAATAACATCCACCATTCTTGATTCCAAGATTGACAATACTGTTCAACAGCATTTCTAATCATAGAGCCCAACTCATATGAATTTACATGATCAAAATCCATCTCATTCGTGTTGTGTCCCCAAAGCCAACCTTTGCATGTGATTGCTTCCGTTGTCTCCTCTGTTGGAATAGTTCTTATTTCATTGAAACGCACATTGTTGGCAATATGTTTAATCTCATTCTGGATATTTCTACCGAAGTCATTGAAAATGCCAGCAAAAGTAGACCTTAAACCGTCGAACAACTTTCCTTGCATTTCCTTTTGATTTTTAATTTCTTCTATTGTAGTCTCGTTCAATTGATCATGACGATTTTTGAACTCATCTAGAATATGGTCAATAGTGGCAGATATCTCTTGTCGGTTTTTAATAAAAAACGCTTTTACTTTTTCGGAGATAATTGCATCCTTATTTTCCATAAAGACACATTCAAGATATTTCTCTTTAATGTCACCGATATTAGCAAGTCCCTCAAAAGACTCTTTTGCATCAACTTCGGTAGAGAAATAATCTGGGTAGTAACGTTTCATCTGCTGAACTACTTGCTTCTCAACATTGTCCCATCTGTCAGCAGGTTTGTGTGCAATAGAATAGCCGATTCCGGCAGTCGTATCAAGTTTGATTCGGCCACGCAGATTTTCGTCAATTGTATCAGACAGTTCACGCAGACGACGTTTGAATTTCTTTGTCTGCATTTCAACAGTATCAACCAAATCACCACGCTCCTCATGCTTCATTTCACGTTCTGCTCCTATATCCTGAAGAACAGAATCGAACTTGCTGGCAAGTAAAACAACCGTTCCTATACCAGATCCACCAATGCGTGAATTGAGGAAACTTACATCTCCACTACCAAGGAAATCAGTTGAAGCACTTAGAAGAAAAACTCCATGACAAGAATGAAGAAATGTACGAGTTCTATTTTCGCGAGAGACAACAGGGTCGTTAACACCTGGAGTATCAACAATTCTAATACCTTTCAATCGTTCGTCATTTATCTTGATGTAAAGACTTTTAACGACAGACGTGTATTCTCCATTTGCACCGACATATTGTTCTAGAACATTCTGTAAGTCGACCAAGTCGTAAAAATCCTTTGTGTCACACTTCTGTCCAATCTTCTCCCGTGCTTTTGAGCCGCACGACGACACCATCTCATGGGCAGAACGTATCTTCTCCGAAGTTCTATTCTCTAATTCCTTTTTTATGATATTCTCTGGAGCATCAGGATTTTGGGCACGAACTTCCTGCTCACGTTTTCTGTAATCCTCATCTTGATTTACAAATATTTCCCAATCCTTCTCATTGAAATATTCTATTTCAAACGTGTTCTTTTCTGAATATTCAATGATAGTCAATCCTGCAGTCATCGGAGTAGACGCCTTTGGCAAGACATTCTCCCCATTGAAGAATAAAGAGTTTAGGAATGATGATTTTCCTGCCTTGACCTGACCTACGATTCCGATTTGCAAAACATTGTCTTTTGACAACAAATCTTCTCCACCTTCCTTAAACTCGTTGAATACACTTTGAAGTTCAGTAATTTTCTCCTTAAGACCATCATAGTCGATGGTCTTAAGGTAATCCAATTTTGATTCTGAATTATGTATAAGACTTACTAGCTGTTCTTTGTCCATATTATAATGCATTTATAATTTCGTTTTCTATCCACTTGGTGAACATCTGTTTCTTAGCGAGATCTTCTACGGATTCTCCGGAAGCTGTCTTTGTATTGATCAGATCTGGATCAACATCAAGAAGCATTTTGCAAATGTCACGATATTGGTTCTCTACAGCAGTATGAAATGCATTATATCCTCTCTTGTCTTTTATTGACGGATCTGCATCATGGTCAAGCATAAACTGAACCATCATATTGTTACCTGTATGAACAGCAAGGGTCAATGGACTATATCCATCTGCATTACATACATAGAGGTCAACACCATTTTCAAAGCAGAAAAGGAAGCGTTTATAGTCATCCTTTTTAATGCAATCGAAAACATTTATATTCTCCGACTCCTTTTCTACCATTGATGCAATATTCTGTTTATTGTACAATCTGATACCAGCATCGATGGATTCCAAAATGAGTTTTTTATATGTCCTCATTTTTTCCTGCAAATCTTCTTCGGTCTTTATGTGCTCCTTAAGACGATCACATTTTTGAGCGGCATCATCGTACCATTCTTTATACCAAGAATTCAATTTTTCAAGTTCACCAACGATTACATTATACTGTTTGGTTCTGAATTCTTCATCATAGAAGTTACAGTTAAAGTTTACAAACGCCTTAATTTTTGCATTGTAAGAATCTGCACTTTCCTCGATTGCTTGATTAAGGATGTCCGAGCTTCCCCAATGGTCATTATTTTCAAAATTCAAAACCTCTTCATGAAAATCTAGCCAATGACTAAACGCATACTCTGCAAAATCAGAATTGATACGGACAGCTTCGTTTACAGTCGTATAATTATCAACCATAATATCTTTAATAGATTCAAAGAAAACTTTATTGCTTTCCTTGTCATCTTGCCAATATTTGTACCATTTGTTTTTGTCATCAATGGCTGCCTTATACTCATCTTCATATCCAGTAGAATCTTTTGTTCCTTTGACAGCATTGATTGAAGCTTGTATTTCAGTATCAAATAAGTCAGAAACCGACTGTCTCAAATTGTCCATTTCGGATTTTCCAGACCCAGATTGCTTGGTGCAAATGATAATCTGTTCCATGGACAATTTTCTCTTTGAATAATATATCTTGTCCTCTAGTGTTGAATAGGCTATTATATCTATAATATCTTCCTCAGGGAAGTTATTATAGATAATTTTAGCCCCTTCCTCTACAATCTTCTTAGACTCTTCATAACCATGTTTGTCTGCTTTGTTGAAGATAATAACCTTCTTCCCTTCAAACTGCTTAATGATTTCAAGATCATCAACAGTGATTGTTGGTCTATCTGAACCAACGAACCAAAAAAGGACGTTTCCCTCACTAAGGGCTTCAACTGCTGTTTCACAATCAGTCTTTCCATTGGAGTCATTCACCTTGTCCGTATTATTATAGCCAGGAGTATCAATGAAAACAAGACCGCTCAGTTTTTTTGATGGAATTTTCACGAACAACTTTTCTAAAACAGTAGCCAAATATATGTTGGATTTGTTTGCATGCTGAATGGCTTGCAGCACACCAGTATTCAAATCAACCAAAACATTTTTTTGGTTGACTCCTTTTACAGAAACTTTGGATACGCTATTTGAACAATACAAATAAGTTTTAACAACAGACACAGGTTCTGTTCCTGTCGGCAATAATCCAGCACATTTTGTGATTTGGTTCAAGAAAGATGATTTTCCAGAAGAAAAACCTCCAGCAACAACTATCTGCGTGTCCTCTGTATTTTGTCTTTCGGTAAGAGACCACGTTATTTTTTGGAAATAATCATACAGTTCATGTTTAAAGTCTTTATTCCATAAATTTGCCAAATTTTGAGTCAAAAATTCTGCAAGACTGACTCCATTAAATTCTTCGTAGTAAGCATTCCATACAGATTCCCAAAACACACCTATATCTACGGATTGTTTTGCTGAGCATATGTTTGCCATCAGTTCCATTACATTTTCAGAATTTTCATATGGATCAACCTTAACAATCTGTTTTTTAGGTGAAGATGGAGAAGATGATGAATTTGATTTTCTAACTATAGCCATAATAATATTATTATTTTAGAGCATGCGACCAATGTCGCATGCTCAATTGGTTAATGATTAAATTCAGAAATAATTGAATTGAGATAATCTATGGCAGAAGTTAGCTTAGAAATCTCAGACTCAACCTCTTCTTTTGTTTTGTTGGCATCATCCATCTTTTCACGGAGACCTTCTTTCACTCTTTCCATCTTAGATACGAGTTCAGATTGAAGTTTTTCCTGGATACGTTTTTGATTATCTACTGTAATCTTGAATATCGTTGGCTCAATGCCAACAATCACCTTGGTTACGCACTTGCTCATTACCTTAGCTCGAACTTCTTCAAGAACTTCTTCATCGCTCTTGCCAAACAGCCAATTCAACACATCTGGAAGGAATGGCAAAAGAACAGCTGCAAGTTTTCCCCAGAAGCCGCCCATAGACAATAACGTTTCTATGTATCCATTGAGTAAGTCATAGATTTCAGAGAAGTCTTTCATGAAATCTGAGTCGACCTCTATTGTTGCTAATCCTTCAACCGAATTTTGAACTGCTGCTCCAAGAGCTGTTGAATACTGCTCGCTTTCTTCCTTAAGTGAAGCTATTATTTCTGAACGAACAGTACTTACAATGACGGCTTTAATTGACTCTTGATCTTCTTTGTCAACAATCATCTGAGCAATATCAGTGGATTTAGCTTCCAATGCAGCACGAACATTGTCAAGAATATCCTGAGTAGATTTTTCTGGAGAGTCAGCCTCACTGTTAATTGTAGGAAGTTCTGCTTTTACATTAGAAATTTCCTCGTCAATCTTCTTAATCTTCTCGTCTACATTCTCGATGTCTTTACTTCTCAAGTCAATACGCACTTTTAAATTGTCAATCACAGAATTTATGATTAACTTAAGTTTCTTGTCTAATTTCTCAGCAACAAGTGCGTCAGGATCGAGAGCATCAAGATATCTGTTAAATCCTTCAAAGTCATTATTAACAGAACATACAGTACCAATGAAAGGATTTGTGTTGCCAAGACGAGCCATCTGATATTTGATATGTTCCATTATATCTTTGACCTCGGCTTCTGGTTTCTTGTCTATTTTTGAGACGAACACAGCAGGGTACATGTTGTACTGGCTCAACTCTTGCATAAAGGATAGTGTACTACCTCTTAGAGTGCCCTGCTCAGCATCAACAATGAGTACGAAAGCAGTTCCTCGATTGATATAGTTGAATATGGCAGCATCATGTCGCTCAACACCAGAACCTATACCCGGCATATCAACCAAAATAATACCTCTTTCTTGCAATCTTTTAATCGGATCGCTTGTGCAATAAACCTTGGCAACATCTCCAGGTTTAGTGTCAAATTGTTTTATTTCAGCAAGTGGTTTTGAATCAATCTTAATGCCATCTCTGTAAAGTTCTACATATTCAGACTGAGCATAATACAACTCATATGCAATAGCTGTCTCTGGCACAGTGTCCACAGGAAGCATTCCTGGCTTTTGGGTGAATACATTAAGCAAAGAACTCTTTCCTGCGTTAAACACTCCAACAAGAGGAACCTTAATGTATTGTGAATTTTGGACTTCTTCCAATAACTCTTCTGACTTTGCTTTTAGTTCAGATTGTGCATCTCCAATTAGCAAAGGAGAAACCTCAGATACTTTATCTAAGGCTGTTTGAAATTTAATCATGTTATTCATAAGCTTTTAGATTTTATTAATCGATTCTTACAACTTCAAGGTCTACCATATTCATACATCCTGCTTTCTTGATATCGATTCCATAGACACGCATAAACGCATCCACCACTGGTTGTCCGCCATTGGTGACTACAGGGTTGCTGAAACTTTGGGATACAACTTGCACCGTCATTCCCGGTTCGATAAGAATGCCATTTACATTCCTGCGATGCTTGGTAGTAATTTGAAATATTGGCATGATTCCTTAAATTTTAGTTAATACTCAATATTATCAATCCTTCACATCCGCACACAAAAAAAGTGTGGGGAATTTCATCAATCCGTTACGCGATTTGAGGTCTTCGAACTTACCCTTACAACCGTAACGAACAACAAAATCCCCCACATTATATGCCAATGCGACGTCAGCCCTGGCGGACTGACATCACAAGTATCCACATAATATGGACTCTATCGTTGCACGGATTTGGGTTGTAGATTATGAAGTGTTCGAAGTTTCAAATCACCAATTCCGAGCGCACAATATACGCCTATAATATTATATTTCGCCATCCCTTTTTTCGGATGACAAACGACTCACCTGTGGCAAAGTCGTTGCAAATATAATATCTTTACTATACAAAACAATCTATAGATGCGTTTTTTGTGTCGATTTTTGCGTAAAAAATCACGTCGACTTGCTTTTTATATAAAAAGAGCATTCTCTGCCACCCGTCGCCAGATGCAAGTTCTGAAATGTTCGAAGTTCCAAATTGCTGGTTTTGAGCAGCAGCGAATGCTTTTTACTTTTTACCATATTACTTATCAAATTAAAACATCAGTTTTCTCTTTCAGTATTGACTCACACAACCTATCCAGTCACATTAAACTTAACGATAAAATTATCGACTATAGACTTAAGATCATCATCTATTGTAGAGTAAGCGGAATGCCACAAATCAGAAGGGACTCCCCACCGAGCTCCCGCTATTGCTCCTGCTATTGCCCCATTTGTGTCTGAATCTCCTCCACATAAAATAGTGTTCCTAATAGTATCTTCATAAGATGTACCATACGCAACCTCTTGAATACATAAAGGAAGAGTGTTTTGACAAACGGTATTATATCGACTGAAAGGTTTATAGTACATTTCCCATTCTGGATAATACTGAGTCATAAGACATTTGAATCCCTTCAAATCATTTTTATAGTGTCTAAAAAACCAAACAGCATGGGCAGTACACTGAGCTCCTTTAATGCCTTCTGGGTGATTGTGTGTGCACGCTGCTGATTTCTCTGCTTCACGAAGCATAATATCCTCTTTTTCAAATGCCCAACCTATCGCACTGACTCGCATAGCAGAACCATTGCCACAAGAATTATATTTATAAGGGCGTTCACTCCACAACCAATGACCAAATCCAGTGCCATATCCTCCCATCGGAAAAGGATGACGTAAACAAACCACTTTCAATGCATCCTCATATGGAATATTTTCCAAGATAGCGTTGGCAATAGCTATGGTACAAATTGAGTCATCTGTGATACTCTTTCCAGATTCGACAAGAGGAAAATATGGATCCTGAGTATTACAAAACTCATAAATAGATCCAATATAATCTCCTGTAAGTGCACCGATCATAGTTTAGTGTTTTAGCTGTTTCTTTATTTTCACTGCAATATTAAAATAAATTTGCAAAAACAGCAACACAACCTAATCAATTAATTCTCAAACACAAAACAGATGTGGCATATTCTGTGGTAGGGTACGGATTGGGATACACATAAATAACGTGAGTTCAATGAATTGTAATCTGCGAATCATTATCCTCTTTCGGATCGAAATCTAACCTCCTTTTCTCATAAAAAGACGAAGTCTTTCTCTGTAAACTTTTTCTCTCTGCGGTTTTATTAAATTTATGTGCTCGCCTTCGGCTCGCACGTGGGGAGGGGTTAGGACGTTCCGTCCTTAACAATCCTCATTTATGACACTCCAACAATCTTTTGATTTCGTCGAATTCACGTTAAATAAGTGCAACAAAAAAGCACTCCAAATATGGAATGCTCTATTCTAAACATCAAGAAATATAGTTAAAATTCAATATTACCCTCTGATGGAGTTCTAAAGAAAAATCTAGTTTTACTATCTTTATTGGTTATGCAAAAGTCTGTCAACGTAATTATATCCATACCTATTAAAATATCATAATCTTCAAGATCTCCACAATAAACTTCCACATCATGAACCAATTTACCATTAGGTAATCCAATAGTCACTTTGTAAGATTTTACAATCTGCAATCCTCCAATCCCCATAATTCCTGCATCCTGATATGGAATCAAATGCAACCAATCCACAACTCTTTGTGATATAACTGTAAATTGGGCTCCAGTATCCCACGCTGCAGTGTCTGTGTAAAAATATGGAGGAAAAGTCTTGTCACTTCCAATATTATTGTCTGACATTACAATAGCATTCGTAACGATGGCTTCTGCGAGTCCATCATACACTATATCAAACGCACTCATAAAATACCATCTGGAAGATTTGTTATCTTGTATTCTTTACGTGGAATGACTCCCCATTTCACTTTATAGAATGACACAAACGGTTTTTTCTTTGTTTTTTTCCGTACAGGTGCTTCTATCACCTCAAAATCATCTAATTTGGGATTCTTTAAATCTACCATTACTAACTAAATTAAATTAAACTTATCAAGCATCAAGGCATCACCTTTCATCCGCAAAGATACAAACTTTTTAGAAACTATTTAAAAAAATGTTATAATTCATTCTGCCGTAAAAAAGAGAAATATATAACTAAAACCGCATCTTGACAAATAATTTCTAAAAAGAAAAAAACTACATTTGTAAAAAAATATTCGTTCTATCGATTTTTGATTTGCAAAACTTGAACAATAAACCGAACGTACTAATTTTGGAGAATAAGAAAATATGAAAGATTCCCAAAGGACGAAATACGCAGAGATGATAAATGTGATCGCAAACACATGCCTGTTGTTTTGCGACAGAAAAAGCATGAGCTCCCATATCGACTACGACATGGAGGCTAACAACGCATCCTCCATGAAAGAGTTCAGACAAAGGTCTACATTCTGCGAGCTCTCAAATGAAGTATCCCGCTGGTACGACGGTGATGTGGATCTGTCAACACTGCTCGTCGACTATCAGGAGGCAAGCGGCATTTTTTCTGACTTCAAAAGAAGCTATTCTATAGATCTGCACAACGCCGACGTTGCCGAAGTCAAACGTCAGCAGATATTCAACGTCATCAATTTCCTTAATCCCGTCGTCGACACAGATTCTGATATTTCTTTCCTTAATGAGGAGAAGAAATCGATTCTATATAAAATAAAAGAAGAGAAGACGACGCAATGCCTGGCGGTTTTCATCCTGCTTATGGTGGGACTAATTCCGTCTTACTCATCTAAAAAGGGGGCAGCATCGCATATAATAGACGATTTTCATCTTCTAATGGACTTTCTGCGTAAGTACGGAGAGCAGGCCCTGACAACCAACCTGGCAAAATCCTCCCCTATCTTGTCGGGTTTTGAGACGTGGGTGAGAAAAAATGAGGAAAGTGAAATCAGACGCATCGACCTTATAAATATGACAAGGATATATTTGGAAACCACCTTTGGCTATTCGTCTGCCCTAAGCACATTCCTTTTCAACAGACAAATAGACCGAATCTATCCTGATCTAGATGGATTCTGGTCGGACAACGAGATTCCAGGCTCACATTTCTGGAAATTCGAACAGATCGCCAACGGATATCATCTCTATGAGTATAATCTAAAAAACAGGATTTTAGAATCAACAAAATACGAATGCTACATTTATGGGAAAAGTACCGACGATACGTCTTTCTACGTCTGCCATCCATCAATGATGAGAAAAATTGTGGAGCATGACAACATTGATTTATTTCAAGAGTGGGTCGACGGTGATGTCACAAAAAATAAGAACGGCACGATAATCAAACTGTCATTCCATCCGACAATCCGTATGAGCACCCCTATTTTGCCCAAAGCATTATATCGCATTGAGAATACTGATTTTTACGACAAAACGTTAGATGACAACAAATTAAGCAAAATTAATTTGTTTAATGAAGATGGTTATTCCCTATTCCATAACTGCTATGCAATAACCATAGACTATCTTTACGTGATTCTGGATGATAAAGACATCAGTCGATTGAATGTCAATAAAAAATCGCCCACCTTATATCTGAAAATTCCGAAGTCACTCGATCCTAGTCTCGAATTATTAACACTGGACGACGAGTGGGGAATCTGTAATTTCCACAATGGCGACAGCTATTTTCTCGTGGTAAACAGCATGCTGTATTTCAAAATCAACACTGAAGAGGAAAGAAAACAGTTTGGAATTGAGGTTGTGGATCAGTTAGGATAATATTCTGTGAAGACGGGGATTTTGAAGCCCCGTCTTGAAAATTCAATTGTTATTCCTGCGTTTGAAGAATCTCCATAATTTGCTTAATATCAAGGTGTAATTCTTCAGCAATCTCAGATGGCGTTTTGCCGCACCTCAAAAGCAAGTTGACAGAACAACGAAGAGTTGCTCTTTGTTGAAATAACAGTTCATCTTTCTGACTTAATTCTTCACTCTGCTGGGCCAACTGCTCATCCTTCTGGCTCAACTCCTCACTCTGCTGGGCCAACTGCTCATCCTTCTGGCTTAACTCCTCATTCTTCTGACTTAACTCCTCTTCCTTCTGGAGCAATGCTTTCTTTTGGGTAATAATCTTTGCGTCCAAGCTCTCCAACTCAGAAAAGATTTCGTCCTCGATATTCATTATCATTCGGATATCGGGATTTACTGCTGCTGTCGCAAGACGATTTATAATCCTTTTCATTTCTGCATCCTCCGATATATCACGTCCTGAAATTGATACGTAATGAGAATCGCCATCCTGAATATATGTCTGATCAAATATCGACATTATTTTTTCTACTCTATTTCTGGCAGACCGTCTTAAATAAGGCACCTGAACTATAATACTGTTGTGTGTAAGTCTCTCAATAAATGGATCAGGGACACCTATCTTTATCTCATTCGAATCATAGTCAAGATATTTACGACTCACATAAATAACAGGCTCTGTAATTTTACCAACCTTATGTCCGAGGATGTATACCGATACTATTGGCAATGGCTTACCATTTGCATCAACATTCCTCTTGTTCTCATACTGAGTTCCAAGGTACTGACGAAAACGTGTGATCTCTGTGCTACGCCATGATTTCTGAACCTCTATCAATATCAAATGTTCTTCTCCATTTTCCTCACGCACAATGGCACCAAAATCTATGCGAAAAATCGATACACGACCATCTTCTCTGTTGGAATACTCATTTGGACGCATCTCCACACTGACTATTTCTTTTTTTAACAATGCAGACAATAACGTGCGCGCCACTATCTCATCCTCCATCAAAAACTTAAATACGCTGTCGTATAAAGGATTCGCTATCACTAGTGTCTCTTAAATCAGCAGCATTTCACATTGTATGATATTCATAAACAAACATATAGCTTATAAAATCCTTGTCGCACTTTT
>OCTW011522731.1_pt1 | contig 74120 bp, 85 predicted proteins | sample 1539671 | NCBI WGS metagenome assembly OCTW01 (sample SAMN02144230, study PRJEB22623) | gut metagenome | biome: sheep rumen | host: Ovis aries | place: New Zealand | reverse complement strand
GGTGGATGTTTTTTGTCTTCATGAGATATATACAAAAATATATGTTTTTTGTGTTATTTATCTCTTGACATCACACCGCTGGACTATTTACTCCGAATTCCTGCATACTCCGTATACTTCTCAAATGCCGACGGTATCGAATATTCTTTTTTTATCTGCTCCGGATGAATGAACAGAAAACCTTTCTCATTCGTCTTCTCCAGTTCATCTACGGTCACTTCATAACCTGTCATATGCCATTCAATATGACTGAAGATATGTTTCGCCTCCGGAAGTTCCTGTATGCGGACCGGCATCAGACCAATCTTCTTGCTGTATTCCGTAACTTCAGCCATTGAAAATTTTCCTTCCAGATTCGGAAATTCATATAATCCGGCCAGCAATCCTTTTGCCGGACGTTTTCGGATTGCAATCTGTTTACCGTCTTTGAAGATCAGTACAGTTCTTTCTTCGATCTTTCTAGCCTTTGCTTTCTTCTTTATCGGTATCTCCGCTGTCAGATTCTCTGCATGTGCAATACAATACTCTTTTACCGGACATTGTTCACATTTCGGTCCCCCGTTCGGAACACACACAATTGCCCCCAGTTCAATCAGTCCTTGGTTAAAATCGCTGGCGGCATCTGTAGGTATCACCTGTTCCAGTGCACTTTCTATCTTTTTTCGGACGCTTTGTTTCATGATATCTTCATAGCTACCCGTAATTCTGGAAATCACCCTGAGCACATTGCCATCCACTGCCGGTTTCGGGATTCCATAGGCAAATGCACTGATCGCCCCCGCCGTGTAATTGCCAATTCCCTTCAATTGCAATATTTCTTCATAAGTATCCGGAAACCTTCCCGCATGATCAACCATGATCTGCTGTGCCGCTTTCTGCATATTTCGTACACGATTATAATATCCTAATCCTTCCCACAGTTTCAGCAGTTTGTCTTCTTCTGCTTCTGCAAGATCTTTCACTGTCGGAAGTGCTTTTAAGAACCGGTCATAATATCCTTTTACTGCTTCTACCCGTGTCTGCTGCAGCATGATCTCGGATATCCATACCCTGTATGCATCCGGATTATGGCGCCACGGCAGATCCCGTTTATTCTCCCGATACCAGTTCACCAACGGCTTTACAATATTTCTAAGCTCTGCCTCTGAGGACATCTTCGGTTCCTGCAGTTCTCTGTCTTTTTTTGATTTTGCTTCTTCGACTTTCACTTCTGTTTTTTTCACTACTTTATGTTCCATCTGTTTCTCCATTGTCCATTTGGGAAACAAGTGCCTTTGCTGTTGTTTCCTCACTTATTTTATTTTCGAACATATGGTTTATTATAACTTATCTCTCTATACAACGTCAAAGCCCTTTTCCTGGAAATGTCGTCTTGGGGAAGACACTTTCAGGAAAAGGGCTCTTAGAAGGGAATGTGGCTGATCCTTGCCACTAACAATATTATCGTTTGAATTTATTATATCCCCGTTTTCTTTAAATTACCAATTGGTTATTCTCATGTACTTATAGACATTTTCTATATGTCATATTCTATTGAATCCTTTCATTTTTTCTATTGTTATAGGTATTTTCTATTTCATTTTATCCTTATAGAAAAAACCAATTGGAAAATTCATTTAGAAAAGCCTATACTATTCATAGAAAATAAATATGAATATTTAGGAGGTATTCGGTATGTCAATTACAGCTGAAACAGCGAAAGCGCATGCAAATGATCCTGCCGTATTATGCTGTAGAGCAGAGGGCGGAATTACAATCGAACCAGCAAACTTAGAGGATCCGGCAATCTTCGATGAATTAGTAGATTCAGGTCTTTTAAATCTTGATGGATGTCTGAAGATCGGACAGGTTCTGGGAGCAAAATTAACAAAGACCAGTGATTCTCTCTGTCCACTGACAGCAGACAATGTAGACGGATTCAAGACTGATGATGAATTAGCAGCAGAAGAGGCTCCTGCCAAAGAGGAAGCTCCTGCTGAGGCTGCACCTGCTGCAAGCGTTCAGGGTGCTGTTACTACAATTAAGCATGGTAAAGTAGTCATCTCTATCAAAGAAGGAAAAGATATTTATCTGGAACTTCCTATCTAGTTTGAAGAGAACATACAAAATTTTCTTATAAGGACAAAATGGCAGATATCCCCCAAATGATATCTGCCATTTTTATTCTTAATACTACATATTCTATTTTTCTGCTTCTGCTGCTTCTTCAACATCTTCCGTCCAGTTCATTCTTCCATAACGCAATGTCACCGCATAGATCTCTTTCTGTAATTTCACAGATAACTGGTTCTTGCGGATTCTCCACTTCCAGTTTGTTCCGACAGTTGACGGTGTATTCATACGGCACTTGTTATCAAGGCCCAGATAATCTTGCATCGGGATCACACACCATTTTGCTGCGCTTCTCATGATCAGACTGATCAGAGGCTTATTCAGTTCCGCCTCCGGTGTATAGGTATCACAGAGATATTCGCGGGTCAGCTTCTGCTCATCCTTACTGATGCTTCCCCACCAGCCGGCAAGTGTCTCATTGTCGTGAGTTCCTGTGTAAGCAACACTGTTCACCGGATAATTGTGCGGTAGATAGTCGTTCGCAGATCCGGAATCTCTCGAATCAAATGCAAATTCCAGCACCTTCATGCCTGGGAATCCGCTGTCTCTTACCAGATCACGTACGCTGTCCGTAACATATCCAAGGTCTTCTGCGATAACCGGTTTTTCACCCAGTGCTTCTCGTACTTTCCAGAACAGATCCATGCCAGGCCCCTTTTCCCAGTGTCCGTCTACTGCCGTCTCTGCCCCGTATGGAATAGAGAAATACTCATCGAATCCACGGAAATGATCGATTCTTACCACATCATACAGGCGGAATACATAAGCCAGACGAGATATCCACCACTGATAGCCGGTTTCCTTATGATATCCCCAGCGGTACAGTGGATTTCCCCATAACTGTCCGGTTGCAGAGAATCCGTCCGGCGGACATCCGGCTACGGCAACCGGTACATTTTCCTCATCCAGCTGGAATAATTCCGGATGTGCCCAGGTATCTGCGCTGTCCATTGCCACATAGATTGGGATATCGCCGATGATCTGAATTCCTTTTTTATTGGCATATGCTTTCAACTGCATCCACTGTTCATAGAACTTGAATTGCATATACTGCTGGAATTCAATATCAAAATACAACTCTTCACGGTAATAATCCATGGCAGGTCCCCAGCGCAGCTTGATATCATCTGCCCACAACTTCCATTCCACACCGTCAAATCTGTCTTTAACTGCCATAAATAATGCATAATCTGACAGCCACCAGCTGTTCTCTTCTACGAACTTCTGATATTCTGCATTCTCATGTATCTTACTTTTTTCGTAAGCTTTTCGAAGAAGCGGGTAACGCCCTTCGTAAATCTTTTTATAATCAATACTCCCTTTTGCTTTTCCCCAGTCTACGGCCTCACATTCCGCCTTTGTCAGAACACCTTCTTCCACCAGTGCCTCCAGACTGATGAAATATGGGTTTCCCGCGAATGTAGAAAATGACTGATACGGGGAATCCCCGTAACTTGTAGGACCAAGTGGCAGGATCTGCCAGTAACTCTGACCTGCTTTCTTCAGCCAGTCTACAAATTCATATGCACTTTTTGAGAAACAGCCGATTCCATATTCAGATGGAAGGCTGCTGATCGGCATGAGTATTCCTGCTGCTCTTTCGCTCATCTTTCTTTCCCTCTTCTTTTTTCTATTTATTTTGATTTCCTTTTTGCTTTATATTTTTGCAGATGTCTTATTATAAAATGATTCATTATACCGTTATCATAACTCCATAATGATCCGATACAACCGGTGCATTCTTTCCGTTACAGATAACATTTGATGAGCGGACATCTGCCGGAATAATTGCCACTCCGTCTCCTAATACCTTATCTGAAAACACCGGATCCGGTACTTCACTTAAAGGCACTGCCTTTCCGGTTAACGGCGCAAGAATTACTTCTGGAACCTTTTTACTCTCATTCTCGTTCACAACGAAACCTCCTCATGTTTTTCTCATCTGCACTTCTTTTGCATTTGTTTTGCGCAATCGTTTGCATTAATTATATGCAGTTTTTGCATTGTTTTCAATTAGTATTTTACTTTTTGCTCTTATTTCTACTTTTCTTACAATTTTGCATTATTGTTTTTGTGCACTTTCCCTATGTTTTCTCATGCGTGCGTTTGCGCAATATTTCATGCAAATGCATTGCAATGTTGTTTTCTTTGCTGTAAAATAAAAATATATAAAAAATCTATGATATCAGAACCACAAAACAAACGGAGGTTATCTTTATGGCAGTAACGATCAAGGACGTGGCTGCGCTGGCAGGAGTCTCTCCTTCCACCGTGTCCAGAACCTGTAAAAATAATCCATCCATCAGCGAAGAAACGAAAGAACGTGTCAGAAAGGCTATGGCGGAACTGGGGTATGAGCCGAATTTCCAGGCAAGCAATCTTGCCTCTCAGAATTCGCGTACCATTGGCATCATTCTCCCCGCTTCCGCAAAAGAAGTCTATGAGAACTCCTTCTATCTGGAAGCAATCCAGGGAATCAGCCATTATTGTAATGGCAGACAGTATATGACAACAATTGTAACCGGGCAGGATGAAGCAGAGATCCTTGACGCCGTTCGCTCTATGTCCAGAAGTGGCAAAGTAGACGGTTTCATCATACTGTATTCCAAGAAAGATGATCCCGTCATCGATTACCTTTTTAACGAAGGTCTTTTATATATTCTGATTGGAAAAGCAACACAGTATACCAACCAGACTATCTATATTGATAATGATAACCTGCTTGCCGGAAGAGAAGCGGCTGAATATCTTTATCAGCTTGGACACCGCCGGATTGCCTACCTTGGTTCCGACAGCTCCCTGATGTTCTCTGCCGATCGCAAAGCCGGTTACCAGCTTGCGCTTGCAAGCCACCAGCTCCCGGTTCGTCCGGAATATTGCGTGGAAGTAAAGAATGTATCAGAGAATAACGAAGAAGCCATACGCGGGCTCCTTATGCAGAAAGATCGCCCGACAGCAATCCTGGTCAGCGACGATATCCTCGCCGTCTCTTTAGAAAGAGTCTGTCTGGAAAACCATCTTGCAATCCCGGAAGATCTGTCGATCATCTCCTTCAATAACTCTTTGTTCGCAAGACTGACCTCACCACAGTTAACATCAATCGACATCGGAGCAGGCCAACTCGGAAGTGAAGCCGCCTCCCAGATCATCAACCACATAGAAAATCCAAATCTCCTTGCAACCAAGATCATTGTTCCTCACCACCTGATCGAACGGGACAGCTGTTGTAAAATATAACCTGTAAGAGATTTTGTTATAACATCATAAAACACAAAAAGGAAATATATAATGTTATAAGGTTTTCCGCATAGCAAACGAAAACATTTACATTAAATATTTCCTTTTCATTTTTCATTATAAAATCTTAGATAAAAATTCCTTAAGACGAGGATCTTTTGGATTCTCAAAAAATTCCTCCGGTTTTGCCTGTTCTTTTATCTGTCCCGCATCTATAAAGATAACTCTGGAACCAACTTCCTTGGCAAATCCCATCTCGTGTGTTACCACAACCATCGTCATACCTTCTCTTGCAAGCTGTTTCATCAGCTCCAGAACTTCTCCTACCATCTCCGGATCGAGTGCCGATGTCGGCTCGTCAAACAGGATCACATCCGGATCCATTGCCAGCGAACGGACAATTGCAATTCTCTGCTTCTGACCGCCGGATAACTGCGATGGATACGAATCTGCCTTTTCGGCAAGTCCTACTCGTTCCAGAAGTTCCATTGCTCTTTTATCTGCCTCTTCCTTACTCTTTCCAAGAAGCTTGATCGGAGCAAGTGTGATATTTTCCTTAATCGTCTTATGTGGGAATAAATTAAAGTGCTGGAACACCATTCCCATCTTCTGACGGTGCTTGTTAATATCCACATGTTTGTCTGTAATATCCACACCTTCAAAATAGATATGTCCCTGATCCGGAACCTCAAGAAGATTCAGAGAACGCAGGAATGTTGACTTACCGGAACCGGATGGTCCTACAATAACGACCACTTCTCCTCTGTGAATCTCCTCGTCAATCCCATTCAGCGCATGGAAATCCCCGTATATTTTATGCAGACCTTCTACTTTGATCAGTACATCATCTTTCTTAGTGGTCACTGTTTCTCAACCTCCTCTCCAGTAAGCTGACAAGCTTGGTAAATATCATTACCATTGCCAGATAGATCAGTGCAACGGCGATCAACGGCATAAATGCATCATATGTACGGCTTCGAATGATATCCCCGCCTTTAGTCAAGTCCTGTAATGCGATATAACCGGATACAGAAGTTTCCTTTAACAGAGAGATAAATTCATTACAAAGTGTCGGGAGTACATTCTTAAATGCCTGTGGCATAACAATATACATCATCGTCTGTGCATAGTTAAATCCAAGGCTTCGCCCTGCTTCAAACTGTCCGTTATCGATAGACATAATACCAGAACGGAATATCTCGGCAACATATGCACCCGAGTTAATACCAAATGCTACGATCGCAACGACAACCTTACTGATATCAACACTTCCAAATATAATAAAGTAAATGATCATCAGCTGTACAACTACTGGTGTTCCACGGATCACCGTCAGATAAACTTTACAGATTGCATTCAGAATCTTCAATTTGCCGGTCTTATCATGTGTTGTACGGACAATTGCGATCAAGAATCCAAGTACTACACCAATCAATACTGCAAATACAGTAACCAGCAAAGTGATCTTCAGACCATCTGTAATATATCTCCAGCGGTTATCATCTATAAAATTCGAAATAAAACTACTTTTCAATTCCTGCATATTCTCATCCTACTCTTCTGGATTATTTCTTAACGATGATCATCTGTTTTCCTGTGTAATAGGAATCAGAAAAATCTACCTGTTTCTCTCTTTCCTTTGTAACAGTCATACCAGCCGCACCAAAATCTGCTTTTCCGCTGTCAACTGCTGCAATAATTGAGTCAAATTCCATATCATTTACAGTAAGTTCCATACCGAGCTTATCTGCGATTGCCTGTGCAAAGTCTACATCAACACCAACAATCTTGTTATCTTCATAATATTCATATGGCTCAAATGCTGCATTTGTTGCCATCACAAGTTTACCATTAGAATGATCGACATCTGCCGGAGACTCATATCCTTTTTCTTCTGTTCCGTCGATATAATATCCAACGATCTTGTCAAATGTTCCGTCTTCTTTCAGTTCCTTGATTGCTGCGTTGAATTTGTCTTCCAGCTCTGTATTGCCCTTTTTAAAGCACATTGCATAATCTTCTTCTACATAAGGTGTCTCAAGAATCTTCAGTCCGTCATTTGCATCTACAAATGCTTTTGCAGGCTCGTTATCAATAACAACTGCATCGATCTTTCCTTTTACCAGTGCCTGTACTGCATCTGCACCTTTATTAAAACGCTCTACATGATCATCACCGAAATCATCAGAACAGTAGATATCGCCTGTTGTACCTGTCTGAACACCAATCTTTGCATCCTTAAGATCATCTGCACTTTCAATTTTCTTTTCTTCTTTTTTAGATCCGCATGCTGCCATAGAACATACACATGCACCAATCAGCATTACACTGATAAGTTTCTTTAATTTCATAATCTTTTCCTCCATTCTTTTAACACACTGTATAAAAATACATATATACTTAATATATTATCATGTTTTAATCAAAAAACAAGTGGATAATTCCACATATTCGCGAAACATCCACCCATTTTCTTTATACATTTCTATGCAATTACAGTCTGAATAATAGTCCATACAATGATCAGACCGCCCAAAACGATACGATAATATCCAAATACTTTAAAATCATGCTGTTTGATATATCCCATAAGGAACTTGATCGCAATAACCGATAATCCAAAAGACACGATACATCCAAGCATCAGAAGACCAAATTCTGCGCCTGTAAAATGGAAACCGAATTTGATCAGTTTCAAAAGACTGGCACCAAACATTGCCGGAATTGCCAGGAAAAATGTAAATTCTGCAGCCACTTCTCTTGATACTCCGATCAGCAGTGCTCCGACAATCGTAGCTCCTGATCTTGATGTTCCCGGTATCAGCGCAAGCATCTGGAAGAAACCGATCCATAATAACATCTGTACACTTAACTGGGAGATCCTTGTCACAGAAGGTTTTTTGCCTGCATTATGATTTTCTACAACGATAAATAAGATACCATATACGATCAGCATCACTGCTACCGGAATCGGTTTATAGAAGATCTCATCCAGAATATCATTGAACAGAACTCCTACGATTCCTGCAGGTACCGATGCAATCAGTACCTTGATCCACATCTGCCAGGTCAGCATCTTCTGCTTGTGGCTCTTTCTTGGTGAAAACGGGTTCAACTTATGAAAATACAGTACTACAACTGCCATGATCGCACCTAACTGGATAACCACATCAAACATCTCCATAAATGCATCACTCATACTTGGTTTCAGCACATTTCCAACCAGAATCAGATGTCCGGTACTGCTGACAGGAAGCCACTCTGTGATTCCCTCTACAATTCCTAAAATTATAACCTTGATAATATCTAACATGTTGCGCTCCTTTCCTTAATCCAGCACATATTTTTCTATAAATTTCGCAACGCCCTCTTCGTCATTGGATAATGTCACATAATCTGCTGCTTCTTTTACGGAAGGAATGGCATTTTCCATTGCCACACCCGTTCCTACTTCTTTCAGCATCTTCAGATCATTGTTGCCATCTCCGAACGCCATGATTTCTTCTCTTGAAATTCCAAGAAGCTTTCCAAGTTCGATCATTGCTTTTCCCTTGTTCACTCCTGCTGCATTAATCTCCAGATTCATCGGAAGCGCTCCCGTGATCTCAATTCCCGAAACATCTTCGATCTCTTTTCTGGCCGCATCACGATCTTCCACAGAAGTAAATAACGCCTGGATCTTATCTACAGGAAGTTTCGTCTCATCAAATTTAACTCTCACATCATCCACTGCCACACGTGTAGACATAATATAATTCGCCATTGCCGGAACACTCAGATATTTACCAATATGTTCCAGTGCTTCCCGCGAGGCATAGCCTACGCCATCAAAATAAATCTCCCGAAATGTATCATAATGTTCGAATACGTCCATCATTACTTCTGCAATATCATGTGGAAGCAGTTCCTCTACAATTGCTTCATTCTTCTCAAGATCTATAACTCTTCCGCCGTTCGCAGTAACCGCATAACGTATGCCCGGGAATTCCAGCAGTTCCTTTGGCACTCCCGTAATAGGTCTTCCCGTCGCCGGCATCACAATAATTTCCTGTTCAATCGCTCTTTTCAACACATCTTTCGTATATTGTGTCAACTCTTTGTCAGATTTTAAAAGTGTTCCATCCAGATCCATTCCAATCATTCTGGTTTTAATTTTCATATGTAATTAATTCCTTTCCTTCTCTTAAAAACATAAGAAGTTTCTTACTGATCTTATTCTCTCCCTGTTCATATGCCTTTTCTCCGTGATCGATCATTTTTTCAACGATATCTTTATTTCCGGCCGGAGCAAACAACACTGTATCTTTTCTCGGAATCATGATGATCAGATCATCCTTCAACTTGTCTGCGCAGACCTGCCAGATATGCTTAAAGCACACGGAACTTGCCTCATGATGTCCGTCTGCTACGATCCCATATCCCCCATACCAGGTATTCGCAATTACAAATTCTACATCTCTGTTCAGATTTTCACAAGCTTTATGATACAGTTTTATGATATCACATTCAGGCGGAAGCATGTTATCCTTTAAGATCTCATATATATCTTCCCCTCTTTTAATTGCAAACACTACGTTCAGATCCCCAAGGAACCCAATTACAGGTGCATCTTCTTCCGAAAAATGCTTTCCATTCAAAGCCTGGGAATCCGTAAGCTCTGCTTTTATCCACGGATAGATCTGCTCACTGATATTTTCCAATCTATAATTTTCTTCTTCGTATTTTTTCATATTATATATATTCCTCTCTTATTCAGACATTCTACCTATTTATTTTATACATAATTCTTTCCTCTGTAAACCTTTTCCGAATTAGTTTACATAAAGTTTAATATATCTTTAACCTGCCAAAAGAAACCTAAAATTTGCTTTATAATGAATTTTGTTGTATAATAGATAAGCATTCGCGAAAAGGGAAAGGATATGTTTATGATAAGTATGAAAAAGAAACGAGCATTACGATCGGCTTTGGCAATTACCATCTGCACCGTAACAATTGCTTCTGTTAGTACTCCGGTATATTCAGCACCTTCGACAGATGAATTGGAAAATACCACCTCTGATCTCAAAGGTGAGTTAAACGATTTAAACAGCCAGTTATCTTCTTTAAGTAAAGAGCTGGACACTGCTTCCAGTCAGGTAGAGGATCTGGCTGCCAAAGTAGAAAAATCAAAACTGGATCTAGCTTCTGCCCAGCTTGATGAGGAAGCTCAGTATGATTCCATGAAAGATCGTATCAAATTCATGTATGAAGGCGGCGGAGCATCTCTGGTTCAGATTCTGCTCACTTCCGAAAATATGGGAGATTTTCTGAATAAAGCTGAATATGTTGCAACTATCAGTAAGTATGACCGCTCTATGCTGGAAGAATTACAGCAGGTTCGTGCTAATGTAGAAAAGAAACAGAAAGATCTGGAAGAACAGCAAAGCAAACTTTCCGGACTTCAGGAAACATTGACAAGCAAACGTGATGAACTGAATTCAAAGATTTCATCCACTTCTGGAGAACTGGCAAATTATCAGGCACAGTTGGATCGTGCCAAAGCTGCCGAGGAAGCATTAAAGCTTGCACAGAATGATAAAATATCTGGCTCTGTAAAATCAGAAGCCTCAAAACCAAGTAACTCAACCAATACTACGAATAACGCGAATAAAACAAATTCAACAACAAACGGTTCGACTAATCAAAATAAAAATAACACCACTAATAATACCGGCAACAATACTACCAACACAGGCAACAACACCAATGTATCTACAACGGATGTCGCATTATTAGCGGCAATCCTTCAATGTGAAGCAGGTAGTTATGATGGAATGCTTGCTGTTGCAACTGTTATCATGAACCGCGTAGCAAGCCCGGCTTATCCGAATACTCTGCGTGCTGTTATATACCAGTCAGGACAATTCGCTCCAACCTGGAACGGTTCATTGAATAAAGTACTGAGTAAAGGTGCTTCATCCACTGCTTATTCTGTAGCTCAGGCTGCACTTGGTGGTGCAAGACATTCTGCAGTTATCAATTGTCTGCAGTTCAGATCCGCGTCAACCGGTGTATCCGGAATCAACATTGGTGGAAATGTATTTTTCTAATTTTATTTAGTAGCTGACATTGTCTCCTGCATACTATGGTATAAAAAATAAGCCTCATTTTGAGGCTTATTTTTTATACCATAGTACACGGTAGAAATTAGCGGCAACACCTTTCCTGTATTAATATCATCTATTCATACTCCATAACATCGATCCATTTCATCAAGAAGTCTTTTTCCAGACGGATATCTTTCCCAAGCTCTGCAGCAGCTACGATTGGCAGCCATTGTTCTACATACTGTCTTGCTGTGTCACTCTTCTTGCAGAATAACTTAAGATAAAGATCTGCACTTTCCTGATCATGTAATGCAAATAACAGATATGTCATTGCAGCATCTGCACTTGCATTTCCCTGTGAAGCATGTGCCCAGTCGATCACTGTCATCTTTCCGTTCTTTTCAACAATCACATTACTCGGGTTAAAATCACCGTGACACAATTTCGTATGCTTCGGCATTCCTTCCAATCTGGTCAAAAGCTCATAACGTTCTGTTGCATCCAAATCTTTCAGACTTCTTATCTCATCTGCCAGTTTGTCTTTTAATTTCGGTAATGTTGTGGCCGTTTTGCTCTGTACTTTAAGCTGAAGATCTACAAAATCTGACATGTATTTTTCAAGATTGGCACGGTCAACTTTCATCATCTCTTCCAAAGTTTTTCCTTCTCTGTTCTCAATGATCAGTGCCCATTCTCCATTAATCTGAGTTACCTCTTTTAATTTTGGAATATCCAATCCTGTTTCTTCAACTTTCACTGTATTCAATGCTTCATTAAATACCGCTGACTTCGGATGATCTGTTGCAAATATTTTAACAATACCTTCCTCTGTCTTATAAACTGATTTATAAGGTCTCTCTACGATTAAATTTTTCTTCTCGAGCTTCATACAGATTCCTCCTTTTTATTGAATCTTTGGCCGCTTCCTTCTTGTTATCTGTATTATATACCTTATTATCAGATTTTCAAATAGTTTTTTGATATTTTTTTCACTATTTTTTATCATATATATTTATTGTTATTTTTTTAACATTATTATCCGTCTATTCTCCAAAGTAACAGATCCGATTCTGAAAATCATTCTACTCGAAACATCCCTTTACATTTTCCATCTTTCTTTGCATAAGAAAAAGTGCAACGTTGAACGCTGCACTTTTTCTATGCTAAATACATTATCCGATTTGCAAACAAAAACTCTTGGATATTATATTTTTGCCTGTTTTATTTTCCATAATAGCATTTCAGGTAGATTTCTTTCATCTCACTCATAAGTGGATATCTTGGGTTAGCTCCTGTACACTGGTCGTTGAATGCCTGCTCTGTCATATCATCCAATGTATCCAGGAAGTATTTCTCATCTACACCGTAATCTTTGATTGTCTTCTTAATGCCAATCTTCTCTTTGAGTTCTTCCAGTTTAGCGATGAAGTTCTCAAATACTTCTTCATCTGTCTTACCTTTGCATCCTGCAAAACGTCCTAATTCTGCGTATCTTGCAAGTGCATGTGGATACTGATACTGAGAGAATGTTCCCATTCTTGTAGGTACTTCTGCAGCATTGTAACGCATTACATCTGTCAGGATTACAGCGTTAGCAATACCGTGTGGCAGGTGATGGAATGCACCAAGTTTGTGAGCCATAGAGTGGTTCAGTCCAAGGAATGCATTTGCGAATGCCATACCAGCCATGCATGAAGCGTTAGCCATCTTCTCTCTTGCGATTGGATCATTAGCACCATTCTCATATGCAGATGGTAAGTAATCAAATACTGCTTTTACTGCCTTCATAGCAAGACCATCTGTAAAGTCTGTAGCCATGATAGATACATATGCTTCGATTGCATGTGTCATTACGTCGATACCAGATGCACTTGTCAGTCCCTTAGGTGCTGTCATTGCATTGTCAACGTCTACGATAGCCATGTTTGGCATTAATTCGTAGTCTGTGATAGGCCATTTTACTCCTGTATCAGCATCTGTGATGATTGCGAATGGAGTTACTTCTGAACCTGTTCCTGAAGATGTTGGGATAGCTATAAAGTAAGCTTTCTCTCCCATCTTAGGGAATGTGTATACTCTCTTACGGATATCCATGAAGTCCATAGCCATATCTTCGAATTTTGCTTCCGGATGCTCATACATTAACCACATAATCTTTCCAGCATCCATTGCGGATCCACCACCAAGAGCGATGATCGTATCTGGCTCAAATGCTCTGATCTGTTCTACACCTCTTCTAGCGCACTGCAGAGTTGGGTCTGGAGCAACTTCAAAGAAGCATGTATGCTGGATTCCCATCTGATCTAATTTATTTTCGATCGGTTTTACATAACCATTCTTGTACAGGAAACTGTCTGTTACGATGAACGCTTTCTTCTTATGCATTACAGTTCCGAGTTCATCTAATGCTACAGGCATGCAGCCTTTCTTAAAGTATACTTTCTCAGGTGTTCTAAACCACAGCATGTTTTCTCTCCTCTCTGCAACTGTCTTGATATTGATCAGGTGTTTCACACCTACGTTCTCAGATACAGAGTTTCCTCCCCAAGAACCACATCCAAGTGTAAGAGATGGAGCAAGTCCGAAGTTGTAAAGGTCTCCGATACCACCCTGTGATGAAGGTGTATTGATCAGGATACGGCAAGTCTTCATAGCCTGCTGATGTTTCTCAATCTTTTCTGTCTGTGATGGGTGGATGTAAAGTGATGATGTATGTCCGTATCCACCATCTGCAACAAGCTGCTCAGCTTTTGCAAGAGCCTCATCAAATGTCTTAGCTCTGTACATTGCAAGTACAGGAGATAATTTCTCATGTGCGAATTCTTCCGAAATATCAACAGATTCTACTTCACCGATCAAGATCTTTGTAGCCTTCGGTACTTCAACACCTGCTAACTTAGCGATCTCATATGCTGATTTTCCAGGAATCTTATTATTTAATGCTCCGTTGATGATGATTGTCTTACGAACTTTATCAAGTTCTTCTCCCTTCTTGAGGAAGTAGCATCCACGGTATGCAAATTCTTTCTTAACTTCATCATAAATGCTGTCCAGTACAGTTACTGACTGTTCAGAAGCACAGATCATACCATTATCAAATGTCTTAGAATGGATGATGGAGTTAACTGCCATCTTGATATCTGCTGAATCATCGATGATAACAGGTGTGTTACCAGGTCCAACACCAAGTGCCGGTTTTCCTGAAGAGTATGCAGATTTAACCATTCCAGGACCACCTGTTGCAAGGATCTCATCTGAATCTCTCATAACTGTTGTTGTCAGCTCTAATGACGGAACATCGATCCATCCGATGATTCCTTCCGGTGCTCCGGCTTTTACTGCTGCATCAAGAACAACTTTTGCTGCTGCAATTGTACATGCCTTTGCTGCCGGATGTGGGCTGATGATGATTGCATTTCTTGTTTTCAAACAGATTAATGTTTTGAAGATTGCTGTTGATGTCGGGTTTGTAGTTGGGATAACCGCTGCTACCAGACCAACTGGTTCTGCAATCTTTTTAATTCCGTACGCCTTGTCTTCTTCGATCACGCCGCATGTCTTATCGTTTTTGTACTTATTGTAAATGTACTCTGCTGCGTAATGGTTTTTGATGATTTTATCTTCTACAAGACCACGTCCTGTCTCTTCTACTGCCATCTTAGCAAGCGGGATACGCATCTTATTTGCTGCCATCGCTGCTTCGAAAAAGATTTTGTCTACCTGTTCCTGTGTGTAAGTAGCAAATTTTTTCTGAGCTTCTCTCATTGCTTTCATCTTAGCTTCGAGAGCTTCTACATTATCAATAATCTCTGGTACTGCGTTTTCTTTTTTCTTTGTCGCCATGTTGATTATCCTCCTGTGAGTTTTTGTTTGTTTCGATGGTCTTAGTATAACCGTTTGTTAATTCTTTGTCAATAACATTTTGATATTTTTTTCGCATATTTGATATTTTTTTAACATGTAGCTTTTTCACCTTAAAAACCTTCCAGTTTATGCTCTGTATGCAGTAACATGTGTGATTTTGGTGAATTAGGTTTTACAAAGTATTCCTCATACATTTTCTGAACGTCCTGATTTTCATGTGAGAACCGACGTTTTGCATTTTTATCCAGACTGTAAAGCTTCTGTCCTCTTTCATAAGCAAGTTCTCTTCCGTCATGAATTGGCTGTCCTCCACCGCCTACGCATCCTCCCGGACAAGCCATTACCTCTACGAAGTCATAATGAACTTCTCCTTTATTGATGCGATCCAGAAGAGCTCTTGCATTCCCAAGTCCGCTGACTGCTGCAGTTCTAACTGTTACATTATCGATCTGGAAATTTGCTTCCTGTATTCCCTGATTTTGATTAAATCCGGTACTTCTTACAGCTTTAAATGCATCTTCCGGTGGATTCTCACCTTTAAGCAGATAGTATGCAGTTCGAAGAGCTGCCTCCATTACACCTCCTGTTGCTCCGAAAATTACACCTGCTCCTGTTCCATCCTGCATTGGCCGGTCACTGTCAATATCTGCAAGTGTATCCGGACTGATATGCGCTGATTTGATCATCTTTGTCAGTTCTCTTGTCGTAATAACTGCATCGATATCATGTCCCGCATATTCCTGATAGAACAGTTCCATCTCCTTTTCCCCTTTTTTTGCCACACATGGCATTACAGATACTGTGTAGATCTTCTCAGGTGATACCCCAAGCTTCTCTGCAAAGTAAGTTTTCATCACGGCTCCGAACATCTGCTGTGGTGATTTTGCCGTTGAAAGCTGTCTCACCAGATGAGGATACTGTGATTTGATAAATCTAAGCCATCCCGGACAGCATGAAGTAAACATCGGACGCTCTTTTAATTCCCCTGCAGTAAATCTGTGCAAAAATTCCGTTCCTTCTTCCATGATTGTCAAGTCAGCTGAAAATGTTGTGTCGAATGCATAATCGACTCCCATTCTCTTCAAAGCATCAAGGATCTTTCCGACAGTTGCTTCCTTATCAGAAAGTCCAAATTCCTCGCCCCATGCTGTTCTTACAGCTGGAGCCACCTGTGCAACTACGATCTTATCCGGATCTGCAATTGCATCCCATACATCTTCTGTATCATCTCTTGCCCGTAATGCTCCCACCGGACAATGCGTAATACACTGCCCGCATAATGCGCATGAAGCTTCCTCTATCGTTCTGTGTCCGGCTACATTAATCGTTGTTCTTGATCCTGTTCCTTCTACATCCCATACACCAAGGCTCTGTACTTTTTCACAAACCTGTACGCACCGCATACATTTAATACATTTTGAAGAATCCCTGATCAGAGGAAATTCCTTGTTCCACGGTTGTCTTTCAATTTCCATCTTAAATGGAATCTCTATAATATTCAGATCATTGGCAACTGTCTGAAGACTGCAGTTGCCACTTCTCGAACAAGTTACACATTCACAGTCATGCTGTGAAAGGATCAGTTCTACTGTCGTTCTTCTGTGCCTTCTTACCTTTGGACTGTTCGTATGAATGACCATTCCCTCTTTTGCAACATTATTGCAGGAGGTGATCAGCTTCTCTTTTCCCTCCAGTTCTACTACACAGACACGACAGGCCGCAATTTCATTGATTCCTTTTAAATAACAAAGTTTCGGAATAGGAATCCCATTCTGGGCTGCAGCTTCCATGATCGTGGTATTTTCTTTTACTGTTATCTTTCTTCCGTCAATTGTAAGATTTACCATAATGTCTCTCTGCCTCCCTTAAATATACCGTATCCGAAATGATCACAGCGAAGACATCTGCTTGCCTCCTGTTTTGCTTCTTTTTCTGTCATGCAGTTTTCAACTGCTTCGAAATCACAGACTCTTTCACATGCTTCTCTTTCTGTAAGATTCACTCTTCCGCAAGGTGTACGGTCATCCAGATGTGCCTCCGGGATTTCAACATCGCAGGAAATTTCATGATGATATCCAAGATACTCATCAATGTTGGCTGCAACAACCTTTGCGGCCGCGATTGCTTTGATAACCGAAGCCGGTCCGCTTGCACAATCCCCTCCTGCAAATACTCCAGGAAGATTCTCAAATGCTCCCGTACTTTTAGTAATGATCTTACCACGTTCAACCGGGATACCCGCCTGTTCGAAGTGATGTGTCTCAATATTCTGTCCAATTGCTACGATTAATACATCGCATGGTATGTAAATATCTTCTTCACCTGTAGGTTTGATACTTGCTCTTCCATCTCTGATCGAGCTTACCATCTGAGGTGTCACATAGATACCTTTTACATGATGATTCTCGTCTACATCTATAGATGCCGGTGCTTTCAGCGTCTGTAATTCTATGCCTTCCGCAACTGCTCCTTCGATTTCTCCAGGAAGTGCCGTCATGTCTGCTACTCTTCGTCTATAGACAATACTTACCTTCTTTGCACCCAGACGTTTTGCTGTACGGACCGCATCCATTGATACGTTACCTCCACCAATAACAACCACTTCTTTTCCTGTCAGATCTATAATCTGGTTTTTTCCTACATTACGTAAGAACTGCACTGCGGAAATGATTCCGTCTGCATCTTCATTCTCTAATCCTAATTTTTTATCTGTACTTGCTCCGATCGTGATCAGAACAACATCATACTGTTGTCTTAATTCCTGGATCGTAATATCCTGTCCGATCTTCAGACCATTCTTCACCTGTACACCTGTCTTCAGGATTGCTCGGATATCATCGTCCAGTCTTTCTTTTGGAAGTCTGTAGTTCGGGATACCATAACGAAGCATTCCGCCCAATTCCGGCAGCATCTCATATACGGTTGTCTGATGTCCCATTAACTGCAGATAATATGCTGCACTTAATCCTCCAGGTCCGCCGCCAAGGATTGCGATCTTCTTACCTGTACTTGGTGCGCACTGCGGAGGATCTACTTCTCCTGCAAAATCTGCTGCTACACGCTTCAATCCACGGATATTAATAGAATCATCTACCATGTTTCTTCTACATCTTGCTTCACATGGATGTTCACAGATGAATCCACATGTGGTCGGGAATGGATTATCCTTTCTTAACAGTCGGATTGCATCCGCATATCGTCCTTCCCCTACCAGTGCGATATATCCAGGAATATCTACATGTGCCGGGCATAAAGATACACATGGTACAGGCTGATTATATGTACAGGTACATCTTCCGTTCTGAATATGTTCAATATAATCATCACGATAACCGATCAATCCTTTATATACCATGTTCGCTGCTTCATAACCAATCGCGCAGTCTGCAGATTCCATAATAGAAAGTGCTGTCTGTTCCATAATATCTAATGTCTTCATTGTCGCTTTTCCATCCAGTACTTCACGGATGAAATTATTAAGCTGTCCTAATCCTATACGGCAAGGCACACATTTTCCGCATGTCTGTGCATGACATAACTCAAGAAATGCTCTTGCCATATCTACTGGACATAACCCCGGTGGACTCGATTCAATTCTTCTTTCCAGATCTTTATAGAGGCCTTCCATTACGATCTTTGCTCTTTTTGGAGAGGCAATTTCCAGTCTGCTCATTCTTTATCCCTACCTTCCATTTCATTTATCAATTTATAGTCCAAATAAATTGTAATTATCAGTCTTTTGAACAATGTAATATTAACTGCGTTGACGATATTATATCATTTATTTGATAATTTGTAATCATATTTGTTAATAGTAGTAAATTTAACGCTATAGTCAGATTTTTAACAAATCTTGAATATTATTCCGTACAAAAAAAATATATTATATATGCAAACTGTTCCGTTCACTTCGTTCAAAGTCACTGTTTGCATATATAATATATTTTTTTCTGGTTTCAATATCGAATTTTATAAAAAAAGGAGGAACCCCTTTTGGTAGTTCCCCCCTCTTTATAAAATTGACTTCTAACTATACAAGTTCGATCAGAACTTCCATAGCTGCATCACCTTTACGCTGACCGATCTTAACGATTCTTGTATATCCACCGTTACGATCTGCATACTTAGGAGCAATCTCATCGAATAATTTAGCTACGAGATCAACTTCTTTTGTATTTTTCTTCTTTCCAGCCTGTGCAGTTGGAACTTCCTTTACAGGATAAAGAACCTTCAGCATCTGACGACGAGCATGCAGTCTGCTTGGCATATCCTTTTTGATTGTTTTATCAACTTCGTCATATACAGTAACTTTCTTACCATCTACAACTTCTTTTACTCTCTTGCCATCTTTGTCTTTGCGGGCAACTTTAGCTTTTACAGTAACTTCTTCGAAGTTATCTTTTTCTTTAACAGCTAATGCGATAAGACCTTCAGCGATCTTGCGGATCTCTTTAGCCTTAGCTTCTGTTGTAACGATCTTTCCGTTATTCAGAAGTGCTGTTACCTGGTTTCTTAATAATGCTTTTCTCTGGCTTGATGTTCTGCCAAGTTTTCTATATTTTGCCATTTTAAATATCCTCCATTATAACACTTGGTTATGCTTCTTCGGGCTTACTAGCCAAATGCTCTGCCATGCACTTTCGGGCTTACTGACAGATTATTCTTCACCTTTACTCAGGCTTAAGCCTAACTCATCTAATTTTGCAAGTACTTCTTCCAGAGACTTACGTCCAAGGTTACGTACTTTCATCATGTCTTCCGGTGTTCTGTTTGTCAATTCTTCAACTGTATTGATGCCAGCTCTCTTCAGACAGTTATATGAACGAACAGAAAGTTCAAGTTCATCAATGCTCATCTCAAGAACTTTTTCTTTTTCATCGTCTTCTTTCTCGATCATAACTTCTGCAGCCTGAGCCACTTCTGACAGGTCGATAAAGAGTTTCAGATGTTCGCTAAGTACCTTTGCAGCCAAACTTACAGCTTCGTCCGGAAGCAGTGTGCCGTTTGTGTATACATCCAATGTAAGCTTATCAAAGTCTGTAATCTGTCCGACACGGGTATTCTCTACTGTAAGGTTCACTCGTTCCACTGGAGTGTAGATAGAATCAATTGGAATCACTGCGATTGGCAGTTCGTCATTCTTATTCTTATCGGCACTCACGTAGCCTCTTCCATTTGTAATGGTAAGTTCCATATACAATTTGCTGTCTGCACCGCCATTTAATGTAGCGATTACAGTTTCCGGATTCATGATTTCAATATCCTGATCCACCTGAATGTCAGCTGCTGTTACAACACCTTCGCCTTCGAACTCGATATAAGCTGTCTTAGGCTCATCAGATTCAGATGTATTTTTGATTGCCAGAGATTTCAGGTTCATGATAATCTCAGTGACATCTTCCTTAACACCCGGAATAGAACTGAACTCATGAAGTACACCATCGATCTTAACCTGGCTGATTGCTGAACCAGGTAAAGATGAAAGCATAATTCTTCTAAGAGAATTACCTAATGTTGTACCATAACCTCTTTCAAGAGGTTCTACAACGAATCTACCATATTTCTTATCATCTGAAATATCAGTTATTTCAATATTGGGTTTATTAAAATCAAACACTAAGTCCACCTCCTGTGGGTTACGGTTTATTATTTAGAATATAACTCGACGATTAACATCTCATCTACAGGAACATCGATTGCTTCACGTTTTGGAAGTTCTTTTACTGTTCCTTTCAGGTTTTCCAGATCAGCTTCTAACCATTCTGGAACAAGACGTCCGCCTGTAACCTCAACGATCTCTTTGTATCTTGGTGAGCTCTTCTTAGCTTCTTTGATTTCTACAACATCTCCAGCCTTTACAAGGTATGAAGGGATGTTGATCTGTTTTCCGTTTACAAGTACGTGCTTGTGGTCAACGATCTGTCTTGCTTCACGTCTTGTTCTAGCAAGTCCAAGACGGAATACAACGTTGTCAAGTCTTGACTCTAAGAGTACCATCAGGTTTTCACCTGTCATACCATTCATCTTAGATGCTTTCTTGAAGTAGTTCAGGAAAGGTTTCTCTAATACACCATAGATGAATTTAGCTTTCTGTTTCTCACGTAACTGGAGACCATACTCGCTCATTTTTCTATTCGCTCTTTTTAACTGTCTGTTAGACTTTTTATCAATTCCTAAATAAACTGGATCCATTCCAAGGGATCTACATCTTTTAAGAACCGGAACTCTATTTACTGCCATGTTTTTGTTTTCCTCCTATATAATTCGGACACATACAATCCGTTAACGTAGTGAATAATAATAGTACTAGACTCTTCTGCGTTTTGGTGGACGGCAACCATTGTGTGGTACTGGTGTAACGTCTCTGATGCTTGTTACATCGATTCCGCATGCCTGCAGGGCACGAATTGCTGCTTCTCTACCTGAACCTGGTCCTTTAACCATTACGTCAACTGATTTTAAACCATGTACTAATGCTGCTTTAGCTGCTGTTTCAGCTGCCATCTGAGCTGCATAAGGGGTAGATTTTCTTGAACCTCTGAATCCGAGACCGCCTGCACTTGCCCATGACAGAGCATTTCCCTGTGCATCTGTTAATGTTACGATTGTGTTATTAAAAGATGACTGGATGTGAGCCTGTCCGTGTTCAACGTTTTTCTTGACACGTTTCTTTGTCACTTTTTTTGTAACTTTCTTTGCCATAATAAAACTAACCTACTCTTTCCTTAAATAAATTATTTCTTCTTGTTTGCTACTGTTCTCTTAGGACCTTTTCTAGTTCTAGCATTTGTCTTAGTCTTCTGACCACGAACTGGAAGTCCTTTTCTATGACGGATTCCTCTATAGCATCCGATTTCCTGTAATCTCTTAATGTTGAGGGCGATTTCTCTACGAAGATCACCTTCTACTGTCTGAGTCTCATCGATTACAGCACTGATTTTCTTTACATCGTCGTCTGTAAGATCTCTACAACGAATATCAGGATTAACTCCTGCTTCTGTTAAGATACGAGTTGCACTTGTTCTACCGATTCCGTAGATATAAGTTAATCCGATCTCAACACGTTTGTCTCTTGGTAAGTCTACACCTGCTATACGAGCCATGTGAATTTCCTCCATTTTCTTTCATTGTTAATTGTCTTTAATAGGGGACATGATTTTGTCCCAGGCATGTTCGGTATCATGCCCTTTCCGGCCACCGCTCATGTTATGGAAACTATGCGGTAATGACGAGCCGGCATTAGAAGCAATATACGAGGATCGTCACCGGTCTTTCGGGTGCGCCTTGTATATTTGAAATAGTATCCACACCGCCTGGCGTGTCCACTATCAGCCGCCTAAATACATCAAACATTGCTCAGAATTAACCCTGACGCTGTTTGTGCTTTGGATTTTCGCAGATAATGCGAACGCTTCCTTTTCTTTTAATTACTTTGCATTTTTCGCAAATTGGTTTTACTGATGATCTAACCTTCACGGGGATCCTCCTTTCATCCATTGCTATGCCTTTGTTGCTACACTGCTTTCTGTTGAAATCGCAACTCAGAGATTCCAGCGCATAAATACACCCAGAAAACGTGCTTATATAGTATAGCATTTATTTGCAAGATAAGTCAATAGTTTTTTGACTTATTTTTACACATTTTTGTTAGAGTTCTTATTTATCTCTCCAGATGATTCTTCCTTTTGAAAGATCGTATGGTGACAGCTCTAATGTTACTTTATCTCCCGGCAGGATCTTGATAAAGTTCATTCTCAGCTTTCCGCTGATGTGAGCTAATACCTGATGTCCATTCTCAAGTTCTACCTGAAACATTGCGTTTGGCAGTTTTTCTACTACAGTTCCTTCAATTTCAATAACGTCAGCCTTTGACATTCTATCTTCCTCCTACTTCTCTTCTTTCATCCAATCCTTAATTAACTTTCTTATGCCTGCATCATCAAGTTCTTTCATATTATATATTCCGTGAACGATCTGTACATGCTTTTTCTTCTTTTTCTTCGGATGGCCGAGTGTTCTGATGCGGCCATCCACCAGATATACATATGTATCATCCACTTCTTTTATGATATACATCTGTGCTTTATCATGTCCGGCTTTTGATCTTGCAAGCATTCCTGCTTCATACATCACCATATCTGTTTCCTCTTATTATATCCGTCTATTCATTGTCACAGGTTAAGGACAGAATTCTAGGTTCGCCTTCGGTGATCAGTATCGTGTTCTCATAATGTGCCGATAAAGAACCGTCTCTTGTTACAACTGTCCAGTCATCATCCAGCCAGTCAACTTCGTAAGTTCCTATATTGATCATCGGCTCGATGGCAAGTGTCATACCGGGTCTTAATTTTACACCCTTGCGTCCCACTTCATAATTCGGGATTTCCGGTGCCTCATGAAGCGCTGTTCCGATTCCATGTCCACAAAGATCTCTTACAACACCATAACCTCTTTCTTCGGCATATCTGCCGATCGCACCGGATATATCAAATAGATGATTCCCTGCTTTGGCATATTTTATACCCTCAAAAAAGCATTCTTTTGTAACCTGGATCAGTTTTTTCGCTTCTTCACTGACTTCACCGACCGCATGTGTTCTTGCTGCATCCGAATGATACCCCTTATAGATTACCCCGGCATCCAGACTGACAATATCACCTTCATGAATGATTCTGTGTTTATCCGGAATTCCATGAACAACTTCCTGGTTCACCGATACACAGATCGATGCAGGGTATCCATTGTAATTCAGGAAAGAAGGAATACATCCATAGCTTCTGATGATTTCCTCCCCCAGTGTATCAATATCCTTGGTACTCATTCCCGGGTGAAGTGCTTTTTCCAGTTCATTATGTACACGTTCGAGTATCTTTCCGGCTTCCGCCATCAATTCGATTTCTCTTTCAGATTTAATCGTGATTGCCATAGTCTTATGCTCCAAGTATCTCTACAATTGCTGCAAATACATCATTGATGTCAACCGTTCCGTCTACTGTCTTTAAAATACCTGCTTTAGTATAATAATCGATCAGAGGCTGTGTCTGCTCATGATATACATTCAGTCTCTTCTGTACTGTCTCCGGTTTGTCATCGTCTCTTAAAATAAGCTCTTTTCCGCATACATCACAGATTCCTTCTGTCTTGGTCGGTGCATATACCAGATGATAAGTTGCTCCACATCCTACGCATGCACGGCGTCCACCCATGCGCTTTACAATATTCTCATCCGAAACATTCACATCAATTGCATAATCAATCTTGTCTCCGAATTCTGCCAGAGCCTTATCCAGAGCCTCTGCCTGTGGAATTGTTCTCGGGAAACCATCGAGAACATAACCATTCTTACAATCATCCTGCTGTACACGATCTACTACCAGATCTACTACCAGTTCATCCGGAACTAACAGTCCCTGATCCATGTATGTTTTTGCCTTATTTCCCAGTTCTGTTCCGTTTTTAATATTCGCTCTGAAGATATCTCCTGTGGAAATGTGTGGAATATCATATTTCGCTGCAATCTTTTTTGCCTGGGTTCCTTTGCCCGCTCCAGGGGCACCTAACATAATAATTTTCATTGGCAGTTCCTCCTTATAGCATTTTAACCCGCGAAAAAAATCTTCCCGCGAGTCAAAATATTAGCTATTTAAAAATCCCTTGTATGTTCTTACAAGCGTCATTGAATCAATTTGTTTAAGTGTTTCCAATATTACACTGACAATAATGATCAGAGAAGTACCACCAAAGGATACTTTTGCTCCAAGCCATCCATTAAATAATATCGGAACAATCTGTACCAGAATCAATCCGCATGCACCAACAAAAATAATATAATTCAAGATTTTTGTCAAATATTCTACTGTTGGTCTTCCCGGACGAATTCCCGGTATGAATCCACCGCTCTTCTTCATATTATTTGCAATCTCCAATGGATTAAATGTAATTGAAGTGTAAAAATATGCGAAGAATACAGTCAGGACAATATATAATACCAGTCCCCAAGAGTATTTAATCTGTTCCGGATTGCACCAGTTACTCTGATTCAATCCTCGAAGTATCTCACTTCCGATTCCACTTCCGTTATCTTTTCCAAGGAATGATGCAATTACAATTGGAAATTGCATCAAAGATGATGAAAAGATAATCGGGATAACACCTGCAGTGTTAACCTTCAACGGAATGTTTGTAGACTGACCACCATAAGATCTTCTTCCAACTACTTTCTGGGAATACTGTACAGCAATTCTTCTTTCTCCATCCTGCAGGATTACGGTAAATACAACCAATGCAAGAATGATTGCAATGATTACACATACTGCAAGACAAGCGGAAGCAATCGCTTTTCCTTTCACGAACTGGTCAAATAACGTCTTCATATCACTCGGAATACGAGAGATAATGTTGATCACCAGGACAATAGAAATACCATTGCCCACACCTTTTTCTGTAATTCTCTCACCAATCCACATCAGAAAAGCTGATCCAGCCGTGAGTGTTAATACGACAATTGCTGCATTAACAAAATTATACTTCACCAGAAGTCCCTGACGTCCAAATCCGACCGCCATAGCTCCAGATTCAATTAAAGCAAGACCAACGGTAAGATATCTTGTAATAGCAACAATTTTCTTTCTTCCGGTCTCGCCGTCACGCTGCATTTCTTCCAACTGCGGAATTGCAATTGTAAGCAGCTGAACTATGATTGATGAAGTAATATAAGGTGTAATGCTTAAGGCAAATACAGACATTTGCTCAAAAGAGCCACCGGTGAAGGCGTTAAATAAATTGAACGCCTCTCCAGTGTTTTGAGCAAAGAAATTCTTAATATATTCACCATTTACGCTTGGTGTTGGCAACTGCGATCCAATTCGTATTACGATTAACATCAAAAATGTATATCCGATCTTTTTTCGAATATCTTTTATCTTGAATGCCTTTCGAAATGCTTCTAACATTAGATCACCTCTGCTTTTCCACCTAATGCCTCGATCTTAGCTACAGCACCTGCGCTGAATGCATCAGCCTGAACTGTAAGTTTCTTAGTAAGTTCGCCGTTTCCAAGGATCTTAACTCCATCCTTTGGATTTGTAACGATACCCTGCTCAATTAATGTATCTACAGTTACAACTGTATCATTCTCAAATACTTCAAGAGCACTTACGTTGATACCAACGATTGTCTTAGTGTTTCTGTTAGTGAAACCTCTCTTTGGTATTCTTCTATATAATGGCATCTGACCACCTTCGAAACCAGGTCTTGTACCTCCTGAACGAGCTTTCTGACCTTTATGTCCCTTACCAGCTGTCTTACCATTTCCAGAACCGTGTCCACGTCCTCTTCTGAAATTATCACTCTGCTTTGATCCGTCAGCAGGTCTTAAGTTAGATAAATCCATTGTGACACCTCCTTATCCGAATAAATTAATTATACTTCTTCTACTTTTACCAGGTGAGAAACCTGTTTAACCATACCTCTTGTTGCTGCATTATCTGGAAGTACAACAGTTTTGTTCAGCTTCTTAAGTCCTAATGCTTCAACAGTTTTCTTATGCTTAGGTACAGCACCAATTGTAGATTTTACTAATGTGATTTTTAAATCTGCCATTTTGTTCTACCTCCTTAGCCAAAGATCTCTTCAACAGATTTACCGCGAAGCTTAGCTACTTCTTCTGGAGTTTTAATCTGGCGTAATCCTTCGATTGTAGCAAGTACTACATTCTGTTTGTTGTTAGAACCAAGAGATTTTGTACGAATGTTCTTGATTCCTGCCATCTCGATTACGGCACGCGCCGGACCACCGGCGATAACTCCAGTACCTTCTGGAGCCTTCTTAAGTAATACAGAAGCGCCTCCGAATTTACCGATATAATCATGTGTTACACTGTCATTTTCATCTAATGCTACAGAGATGAGATTCTTAGCTGCATCTTCTTTTCCTTTGCGGATTGCTTCCGGAATTTCTGTAGCTTTTCCTAAACCTGCACCAACATGGCCATTTCCGTCACCAACAACTACTAAAGCTGTGAATCTCATATTACGGCCACCCTTAACAACTTTGGTTACACGTTTAATTGATACTACTTTTTCGTTTAATTCTAATGAATTAGCATCAATACGTTCCTGTCTCATGTGTGCTCCTCCTTCTAGAAATTCAACCCAGCTTCTCTAGCTGCGTCTGCTAATGCCTGTACTTTACCCTGGTAAATAAATCCGCCTCTATCGAAGACAACGTCTTTAATACCTTTTTCAAGGGCCTTTTCTGCGATTACTTTTCCTAAATATGCTGCTGCATCAACGTTGTTAGTTTTCTCCAGGTTTGCTTTCACATCTTTCTGAAGAGTGGAAGCGGAAACCAGTGTATTTCCAACTGTATCGTCAATAATTTGAGCATACATATGATTATTACTTCTGAATACTGCTAAACGTGGGCACTCAGCTGTACCAGATAAACGGTTACGTAATTTTCTGTGCTTGTTTACGCGAACTTCACTTCTTGATTTTTTGCTAACCATTTTCACACTCTCCTTACTTATTTTTTACCAGTCTTACCAACTTTACGTCTGATAACTTCATCAGCATACTTAATACCTTTACCTTTGTAAGGCTCCGGTCTTCTCTTGTCTCTGATTTCAGCTGCGTACTGGCCAACTTTTTCTTTACTGAGTCCTTTAACGATGATCTTGTTCTGACCTTCAACTACTGTCTCAACGCCTTCAGGATCTTCCATCTCAACTGGATGAGAATAACCAAGGTTCAGTGTTAATTTGTTACCTGATTTTGCTGCTCTGTATCCAACACCATTAACTTCCAGAACCTTCTGGTATCCTTCTGTTACACCAATAACCATGTTATTGATCAGTGTTCTTGTAAGACCATGTAAAGATTTCATCTTCTTTAAGTCATTTGGTCTTGTTACAACGATTTCTTCGCCTTCCTGTTTGATTTCCATCTCTGTTGGAAGTGCTTTCTCAAGTGTTCCCTTTGGACCTTTAACAGTCACTACATTGTTCTCAGCGATCTCAACAGTTACGCCTGCCGGGATAGCGATTGGATGTCTTCCGATACGTGACATACCTTGTTCCTCCTTAACTTAGATTCTCGGAAAAGCTCTTATGGCTTCTCTGTTTTCAGTTTCTATATGGCAATCAGTTCAGGCTGTGCCTTACGGCACACCTTCACTAAGTTGCTCGCGGGTTTCTTACCAAATATAGCAGAGAACTTCTCCACCGATACCAAGCTTTCTGGCAGCTTTATCAGTGATTACACCCTGGTTTGTGGAAATGATTGCTGTTCCAAGTCCACCAAATACCTTAGGTACATTCTCGCTTGAAGCGTATACACGAAGACCTGGTTTAGAAATTCTCTTAAGGCCTGTGATAACTTTTTCGTTCTTATCAGCACCGTATTTCAGTGTGATGTGAATTGTTTTGAATACTCCGTCTTCGATAACGTCGTATTTTTCGATATATCCTTCATCTAACAAGATATTAGCGATAGCAAGCTTCATCTTGGATGCCGGAACATCTACAGTATCATGTTTAGCAGTATTTGCATTACGAATTCTTGTAAGCATATCTGCGATTGGATCACTCATTGTCATTGTTCTTTCCTCCTACCAACTTGCTTTCTTAACACCTGGAATCTGTCCTTTGTATGCTAACTCACGGAAGCAAACACGGCAGATACCATATTTTCTCAAATATGCATGTGGACGTCCACAGATTCTGCAACGATTGTATTCTCTTGTGGAGAATTTCTGCTTGCGCTGCTGTTTTACTTTCATTGCTGTCTTAGCCATAATTTACCTCCTTATTTTGTAAATGGCATGTTGAACTGAGTAAGCAGTTCGCGTGCCTCTTCATCTGTTTTAGCAGTAGTAACGAAGATGATATCCATACCTCTTACCTTATCTACTTTATCGTATTCGATTTCTGGGAAGATCAGCTGCTCTTTAATTCCGAGAGCGTAGTTACCTCTTCCGTCGAATGCGTTAGGATTTACACCTCTGAAGTCACGTACACGTGGGAGTGCAAGGTTAACCAGACGATCAACGAATTCATACATCTTTTCTCCTCTTAATGTAACTTTACATCCGATAGGCATGCCCTCTCTGATCTTAAAGTTAGCAACGGACTTCTTAGCTTTACAAACTACAGCCTTCTGACCTGTGATTTTCTCCATGTCAGCGATTGCAGCATCTAAAAGTTTTGCGTTATCTTTTGCTTCACCAACACCCATGTTGATAACAACTTTATCGAGTTTTGGTACTTCCATAATATTTTTATAACCGAACTTTTTGATCATTGCATCAATGATCTCGTTCTGGTACTGTTCTTTCAGTCTACTCAAAGCTTTGGACCTCCTTCCTCAAATTAATCAATCACTTCGCCTGTTGATTTAGCGTAACGTACTTTTTTGTCTCCGTCCATCTTGATACCAACTCTTGTAGCTGTTCCTTTGTGAACATACATTACGTTAGAGATATCGATAGGTCCTTCCTGACGAACGATTCCGCCTTCCTGGTTCTGAGCACTTGGTTTTGTGTGCTTTGTCAGCATATTTACGCCTTCAACGATAACCTTTCCAGTCTTCTGGTTAACAGCGATAACTTTGCCTTCTTTGTCTTTATCTTTACCGGCGATTACTTTAACTGTATCACCTTTTTTGATCTTTAACATTGACATCTTACGCGCACCTCCTTAAAGTACTTCCGGAGCCAGAGAAACAATTCTCATGAACTGTTTGTCACGAAGCTCTCTTGCTACTGGCCCGAAGATACGGGTTCCTCTTGGTGTCTTATCATCTTTTATAATTACAGCAGCATTTTCATCGAAACGGATGTAAGATCCATCTTTACGACGAGTACTGTTTACAGTACGAACAACTACAGCTTTAACTACGTCACCTTTTTTAACAACGCCGCCTGGTGTTGCATCTTTAACAGTCGCAACGATTACATCACCGATACTTGCATATCTTCTTGTTGAGCCGCCAAGTACACGGATACACAGTAACTCTTTCGCACCTGTGTTGTCTGCTACTTTAAGTCTGCTTTCTTGCTGTATCATGCAGGTTTCCCTCCTTATACTATTTCACTTTTTCCATAACTTCAACAAGTCTCCATCTCTTGTCTTTTGACAGAGGTCTTGTTTCCATAACTTTTACTTTGTCGCCGATATTGCACTCATTGTTTTCATCATGTGCTTTTAATTTATATGTCTTCTTTACAATTTTCTTGTAAAGTGGATGTTTTACATGATCTTCGATTGCTACAACGATAGTTTTATCCATCTTGTTGCTGACAACCTTACCAACTCTGGTTTTTCTAAGATTTCTTTCCACAGTCTGTAACTCCTTTCATTTTGTGAGTTTTCAGTTTCTACTGAGCTGCCTTTTCAGTGATTACTGTCTGAATTCTGGCAATATTTCTTCTTACTTCTTTAATTCTGCTTGTATTGTCCAACTGGTTTGTTGCGTTCTGGAATCTTAAATTGAAAAGTTCCTTTTTAGCAGCTACTAATTCTTCATTCAGCTCTGCAGCTGATTTTGTTTTTAAATCTTCAACAAATGCATTAATTTTCACTGTTATCACCGCCTTCTAAGTCTGCGCGAGAAACTACTTTACATTTACATGGCAGCTTGTGAGTTGCAAGACGAAGAGCCTCTTTAGCAACTTCTTCCGGTACACCTGCGATCTCGAAAAGAACGCGTCCCGGTTTAACAACAGCTACCCAGTATTCTAAGGTTCCTTTACCAGAACCCATACGTGTCTCAGCTGGTTTCGTAGTTACAGGTTTATCTGGGAATATCTTGATCCAAACTTTACCACCACGTTTGATGTAACGTGTCATAGCGATACGGGCTGCTTCGATCTGGTTAGAACGGATCCAGCAAGGTTCCGTTGCAACGATACCATATTCACCGTTTGTAATCTGGTTACCGCGAAGAGCTTTACCCTTCATGGTACCACGGAATTGTTTACGACGTTTTACTCTTTTTGGCATTAACATGATTATCTATCTCCTTCCTTAACTGTTTTCTCCGGAAGAACTTCGCCTTTGTAGATCCAAACTTTAACACCAACTTTTCCGTAAGTTGTGTTTGCTTCAGCGAATCCGTAGTCAATGTCTGCTCTCAGTGTCTGAAGAGGAATTGTTCCCTCGCTGTAGAACTCTGTACGAGCCATATCAGCTCCACCAAGACGTCCTGATACAGAAGTCTTAACACCAAGTGCTCCAGATTTCATAGTTCTTGACATGCATGATTTCATTGCACGTCTGAAAGAAATACGGTTCTCAAGCTGTAATGCGATGTTCTCAGCTACTAACTGAGCATCTTTATCCGGTCTCTTGATTTCTTTGATGTCAACGATTAACTTTTTATCTGTAAACTGTGCTAATTCACCTTTTACTTTCTCGATCTCTGCTCCGCCTTTACCGATTACAACACCAGGTTTTGCTGTGTAAACGATAATCTTTACGCGGTCAGATGCTCTCTCGATTTCAATTTTAGAAATACCAGCACTGTATAATCTCTTCTTAAGATATGTTCTAATTTCATGGTCTTCCACTAAGCAGTCTGCGAAATCTTTCTCTGCATACCATCTTGAGTCCCAGTCTTTGATAACTCCGACTCTCAAACCATGAGGATTAACTTTCTGTCCCATGTTTGCCCTCCTTATCTTTCATCAAGCACGAGTGTAATGTGGCTCATTCTCTTTTCGATTCTGTAAGCTCTACCCTGTGCTCTAGGTCTGATTCTCTTCATTGTTGGTCCTTTGTTTGCATAAGCCTCTGCAATGTACAGATTCTCAGCATTCATGCCGTTGTTGTTCTCAGCATTTGCAATTGCAGACTCTAATAATTTCTTTATTAAACTAGAAGCATATCTTGGATTGTATGTCAAAATACCAAGTGCTGTTGTTACATCCTTACCTCTGATGGCATCTAATACGAAGCATGCTTTCTGAACAGAAACTCTTGCGTAAGATAACTTAGCAGAAGGTCTTGTATCTTTGTTAGCATTTCTTTCTCTTTTAATTTGGGATCTATGTCCTTTAGCCATGGATGAACCCTCCTTTCACAATCTAATTATCTAACTTTGGATTTCTTTTCGTCTTTTCCGTGTCCTCTGTAAGTTCTGGTTGCTACGAACTCTCCGAGTTTGTGTCCAACCATATCTTCAGTAACATATACAGGTACGTGCTTTCTTCCGTCATGAACAGCAATTGTGTGTCCGATCATGCTTGGGAAGATTGTAGAACGACGGGACCATGTCTTGATTACAGACTTGTCTCCAGCCTCGTTCATAGCATCAACCTTTTTAAGCAGGCTTGCGTCTGCGAATGGTCCTTTTTTAATAGAACGTGCCATAGGTTCTAACCTCCTTATGAAAACTATTTAATTGCTTTACCATCTCTTCTTCTTACGATCATCTTGTTAGAAGCTTTATTTTTCTTTCTTGTCTTAAGACCAAGTGCTGGTTTACCCCAAGGTGTACACGGACCCGGACGACCGATTCCTGTCTTACCTTCACCACCACCATGCGGATGGTCATTCGGGTTCATAACAGAACCACGAACTGTAGGTCTGATTCCCATATGACGTTTACGTCCTGCTTTACCAATGTTGACCAGGTTGTGATCACCATTTCCTACAACTCCGATAGAAGCTCTGCACTCAAGCGGTACCATTCTCATTTCTCCTGATGGAAGTCTGAGAGTTGCATATTTTCCTTCTTTAGCCATTAACTGAGCACTGTTACCAGCGGAACGAACCATCTGTCCGCCTTTTCCAGGATGAAGCTCGATGTTGTGGATCTGAGTACCAACTGGAATCTGTGCTAATGGGAGGCAGTTACCGATCTTAACTTCAGCTTCTGGTCCATTCATAACTGTCATTCCGTCTGTCAGTCCTTCAGGTGCGATGATATATGCTTTTTCACCATCTTCATAGCAGATCAGAGCAATGTTAGCTGTTCTGTTTGGATCATATTCGATACCAAGTACAGTAGCGTGGATATTGTCTTTTCTTCTCTTGAAGTCGATAATTCTATATTTTTTCTTAGCTCCGCCTCCGCGGTGTCTAACTGTGATTTTTCCTTGATTATTACGTCCAGCCTGTCTGCTCTTTGGAGCTAACAGAGATTTTTCTGGTGTTGTCTTTGTGATTTCAGAGAAATCAGAACCAGTCATCTGTCTTCTGGAAGGCGTATATGGGCGGTATGTTTTAATTCCCATGATTAATCTCCTTTCAATTGTTTATTGTCACGGTTTCTGTCCGTATGCTTTGCAATCTTATAATCCCTGGAAGATCTCGATATCTGCACTATCTTCTGTAAGTTTTACGATTGCTTTTTTAGTTTTAGCTGTTTTTCCGAAGTTGTAAGTTCCACGAACTCTTTTCTTCTTTCCATCGTTGTTCATTGTGTTTACTTTCTCTACTTTAGTTCCTGTAAACATCTTTTCAACAGCTTCTTTAATCTGAGATTTTGTTGCTTCTGGGTGTACTAAGAAAGTGTATTTCTTTTCTCCCATAAGTTCCATACTCTTTTCTGTTACTACAGGTTTAAGAATTACATCATAATACTGAACGTTTGCCATTATGCGTACACCTCCTCGATTTTAGCAACAACAGCTTTTGTTGTGATTACTGTGTTGTATTTTAAGATATCGTACACATTGATTGTATTAGTCTTTGCAGTCTTAACATCAGCGATGTTTCTTGCTGAAAGCTCTGCGTTCTTGTTGTCATCCTCTAATACTACTAATGCTTTAGATACATCTAAATTCTTAAGAATGTTTGCAAAGTTCTTTGTCTTTGCTTCTTCGAAGTTGATCTCATCGATTACGATGAATTTGTTTTCTTCAACTCTTGATGTGAGTGCAGATTTCAGAGCTGCTCTCTTCTCTCTCTTATTCATTTTGAAAGAATAATCTCTCGGAACTGGTGCGAATACAACTCCGCCGCCTGTCCACTGTGGAGCTCTTGTAGATCCCTGTCTTGCATGACCGGTTCCTTTCTGTCTCCATGGTTTTCTTCCACCACCAGAAACTTCAGAACGTGTTTTTGCTTTCTGTGTTCCCTGACGGTTATTTGCAAGCTGGCTTACAACTGCCATGTGTACAAGATGTTCATTAACTTCAACACCGAATACAGCATCGCTTAAGTCGATCTTACCAACTTCTTTACCTTCGATATTATAAACAGATACGTTAGCCATCTTAAGTGTCCTCCTTCCTTCGCCAAATCTTAGTTAGCTTTTACTGCTTCTTTGATAGTTACTAAAGATTTCTTAGGTCCCGGTACTGAACCTTTAACCAGAAGTAAGTTGTTCTCAGCGTCAACACGTACAACTACGAGATTCTGGACTGTAATCTTCTTACTTCCCATGTGTCCCGGCATGTGTTTTCCTTTGAATACTTTACTTGGATCTGAACAAGCACCGTTTGAACCAGCATGGCGATGATACTTAGAACCATGAGCCATAGGTCCTCTTGACTGATTGTGACGTTTGATTGCACCCTGGAATCCTTTTCCTTTAGAGATTGCAGTTGCGTCAATCTTATCTCCAGCAGCGAAGATATCAGCCTTGATTTCCTGGCCTAACTCATATTCGCTAGCATTTTCAAACTTAAATTCTCTTACATATCTCTTACCTGTAACACCGGCTTTAGCAAAGTGTCCCTGTTCTGCCTTTGTTACACCGTGACGGTGAACAATTTCTTTCTTTCCGCCTTTGTCTTTGTTGATGATCTTGTCTTTCTTGTCAACGAATCCAACCTGAACAGCTTCGTATCCGTCATTCTCAACAGTCTTGATCTGTGTTACAGCACAAGGTCCAGCCTGAAGAACTGTTACCGGAGTAAGTGTTCCGTCTTCGTTGAAGATCTGAGTCATTCCGACTTTTGTTGCTAAAATAGCTTTCTTCATTTTATTTTACCTCCTGTGATTTACAGCGGAACGCCCGATTGGACGCTCATCCTAAATTATAGGAATTACTGCTTCTTATTTCATTTTGATATCAATAGCTACACCAGCTGGCATCTCTAATCTAGATAATACATCTACAGTCTTCTGTGTTGGTGCAATGATATCGATCAGTCTCTTATGAGTTCTCTGTTCGAACTGCTCTCTGGAATCTTTGTATTTGTGAACAGCTCTTAAGATTGTAACTACTTCCTTCTTTGTCGGAAGTGGTACAGGTCCACTCACCTTAGATCCGTTTTTCTTTACAGTTTCGATGATTTTCTTAGCGGATGCATCTACTAACTGATGATCATACGCTTTCAAAGTGATTCTCATTACTTGACTTGCCATAAAAAAAGTCGCCTCCTTTTCGTACTTATAATCGAGTACGACAAGCGGTGACTGTACACTCTCCCGTGTGTGTCGTGAGAACCCACACGTTGTTACCACATCGCAGTGGCCGTTATAGTAGTTTCGTACAGTGACTTGTCGCCAGTTTCCTAACTTGACATTCGCTCCACGGAAAACCTGCTAATTCCTAGCAGCAACCTCACGCTTCAACGCTATCATGTCACAGCTCTCTTAGTATATCCGATTCCCATACATTTTGCAAGTACTTTTTTTGTTTTTTTATTCATACAATTTATTTTGTACTTTCCACTCAAACATTTTAAGTTTTTGCCAAATAGTATTATTTTCTCTTATTTTAGTATTATGCTTTCTAATATTTTATTGATATTTCAAATTTTCCAGACTATACTATTACTATAAGCCAAAGCAATCAGGGGAGTCAGACATCATGGATGTGTTGCTCCCCTTTTTTTGCACAATATTATAATGAATGGAGTGTGTTACATATGAGTGAAAATGGAAATCAATCTCGTGAATGGAACTCTCGTTTTGGTTACATTATGGTTGCCGCAGGAACTGCGATCGGCCTCGGAAACATTTGGAAATTCGCATATCTCGCCTTGTAGAGAAAGTAACCAAAATCATTATGCCTGTACTCTTTCTCTTCCTTATTATATGTGGTATCTGGGCAATGTTCGTAACCAACAATGCAATCGATGGTTTAAAATACTATCTCCTTCCTGATTTTAGCAAATTCAATTTCACTGTATTTTCCCAGGCAGCAACCCAGGTTTTATTCTCTGTCGGAATCGGTAACATTATCTTTTCCCTCAGATTCGGACTCTTAAGCAATATTAAACTTCCGTGGCTGGATGCTTCCGGAATATCACACCTTGGGATTTAAAGAATACGAAAAAGAACTCACCAATGACGGTAAGTTCGGCAGAGTAACTTTATACGACAAAATCCTTACCTGCATTGTTGTTCCGATATTTATGATAATCATCATTTTAAATGTATTCGGATTCATACGATGATTTTAAAAAAGTCATCCGATAAGCTTGTAATTTTGATATTTTTTAGCTACTATTAATAAGCAAATAAAATTTTTATAAATTTTTGTATTTTCATACATTGGAGAATAAAAGAATGGACATCAAAAGTTGGAAAATCATGTTAGCCGTTGATGATTACGGCAGCTTTACCCGCGTAGGCGCGGAACTTGGATACACACAATCCGGTATTACGCAAATGATGAAAAATCTGGAAAAGAAAGTCGGGTTCCCGCTCTACATCAAAGACCACCACGGTATTACACTTACAAATGAAGCAAAGTCACTTATTCCGGCAATCCGCACATTATTGAATGCCGATGAAGTAATTCATCAGGAAATTGCTGCATTAAATGGTGCGCAGAGAGGAACCATCCGCATCGGCACTTATCTAAGCTGTTCAATTCACTGGATTCCAAAGATCATCCGAGAATTCCAGCAGAAACATCCGGATATCATCATCCAGGTTATCGAAGGGGTTGAAGGAGAACTTGCCGACTGGATTCAGGAACGACGTGTAGATATCGGATTTATCAGTCTGCAGAAAAATCATAAATATCAGTTTCTTCCGGTCATGAACGACTTGATGTACGCAGTTGTTCCAGAAAACGATCCTCTTGCAAAAGAAGAAGAAATTCCAATCGAAGCATTTGAAGATGCACCTTTTATCATCACAGAATACACACCAGGAAGCGACGTACACCGTATTTTAAAAAAGCATAAAATCCATCCGGATATCCGCTATGTAACCAGAAATGAATTTTCTTCCCTTTCCATGGTCGAACACGAACTGGGATATTCTATCCTCCCGGGTCTTTTACTTCGCGGCCAGCAGGGAAAATTTGTAAAACGTCCATTGAAGCCAACAATTACAAGACAGTTAGGACTTGCATATTCTTCTCTCGAAAATCTGTCACCTGCTTCAAAGACTTTTCTGGAATATGCAAAAGACTTTCTGTTAGATGATTAAGTCAATATTCATGCAGAGTAAATGACATTCTTTCTCATTTATTCATTAAAATTGCACGAAACACCTCCCGCTTTATCACGTTTTTCTTGTTGCAATGCCAGTTTTTTCCATCCTTATTGACATCATCGAATTAACGTGATATATTAATAGTAACTTAAAGACAGACACAGACACCAATGGCGGTTCCTCATCGATGATATAATACAGGAACTGCTCTTTTAGAATCAGACAGTATAATCGTCTGTTTTTAAGGCACCATTATTATGGTTGTTATTGCAGTTATGCCTGAGCCGGTTGTTTCCCCCAAGAATAACCTTGCGAAGGTGAACTCCAATTGATATATACATCCTCCACAAGGAGGAGCATTCCCCAGCTTTGTATATAAAAACAAAACTGCAATGCAACGAGGAAAAACCTCTCAATGACATACCAATAAGAAAGAGCACGACATGTTCAGATGTCGTGCTTTTTCTTATTGAATCTGTCTATAATTTTCATGTTTGATTGACTTTTAACGATTTAATTGGTAAAATATTAATACAAAGCAATGCGTGAATTTATAGAAAATCTTTACAAATCGGGGTGTATAAGATTTCTTTTTTTAAAGTGCTAAAATACATTTTGCACTTATGCATTCACATGTATAGCTTGTCAACAATTAAATATGAAAATCTGGAGGGATGAATTTATGTTATTAGCGATCCAAATTTTATTAGGTGTTTTGTTCGCCGGAACAGGTATCGGCCTTGTTGTCGACATAAGCAAGAACCGCATGGATGAACTCAAAGGTTCTACAGGTAAGCAGTGGGCTTCCGCTTTTGCGGTTGGTATCATAGCCAACTTCCTTGATACTTTAGGATGTGGTTCCTATGCACCATCAACATTCATGTACAAACTTTTTAATCAGATTGATGATATCAACATTCCGGGTACACTGAATGTTGGTGACACATTCCCAGTTATTTTTGAGGCATTCATCTTCACAACTTCTGTAGAATGTGATCCTATCTTCTTATGGGTAATGTATATCTGTGCCGCTGTTGGTTCATTCGGATTTGCATCCATCGTAACAAAATGGCCACGTAACAAGATCAGAATTGCTCTTGGAACAATTATGATTCCTCTTGCTGCAATCATGCTTTGCAAGAATTTAGGTGTCGGACCTTTCGGTATTGTTGGTACTGCAACAGGATTAAGCGGATGGAAACTGATCGTTGCCGCAGCTCTTAATATCTTATGGGGTGCTTTAATGGATATCGGTTTCGGTCTTTATGCACCATGTATGGCAACATGTCTGCTTCTTGGTGTTGATGCTGCTACATGCTTCCCTGTATTCATGGGATCTTGCGCATGCTTAATGCCGGCTTGTTCTATCGAGTTCATTAAATCACACAGATATGACGTATCACACACAATTGGTAATGCGATCGGCGGATGTATCGGTGTATTCATTGCATGGAAACTGGTTACAGGACTTCCGATGTTCTGGCTCATCAACTTAATTTGTATCGTTCTTCTTTGGACTTCTTACACATTACTTAGTGCAGCAAAGAAAGATAAAGCAAAAGGTATTGCTTAATATCTGCAAAACATATAAATAAGCAATGCACTTATTTAAACAAAATAACATCTGGATGGCAGTCTCAACAGACTGCCATCTTTATATCTTGACACACAAGAGAAACTGCCTGTGCAGTTTCCACGCATTACAATTTTATTTATGGAGAATATCATATGTTTGTTAACGAATATGTAATGACACGCAAGCGTTATGACAAATGGGCAGCTCCAAAATTCTGGAGGCTTCCCATCTTTTACGTATATTGTATAATCTTCGCAGCCGGAACTTTTGGCTGGATTTATTTTCATCATGTAGGCGCTTCGCTCAGATGGCAGTCTGTTGGTGCTACACTTTCCTTTATAGCCCTCTACCGCGGAGTATTTTTCAAATGGATGCATGCTGACAAAACTTTCCGTGTGACACGCACACAATATTTCAATGGAAAAGACTGGACATGTAAAGTGATGATCCGTGAGAAAGATATAGCACTCTTTATCAACAATAAGATCAACAATCATGTAAACTGGGAAGATCTCACAAAATTTGAAGAAGCAAAAACTTATTATAAATTAACTTCCAAAGATCAGATAGAAGGAGTTATGCTTGACAAAGACTCTTTTACAGAAGGGGATTCGAGCAGTTTTAAACAATGGATGTTAGAACAGCATCCGGAAATCAAATACGGACCTATTGATCCGGCATTTGACAAATAGAAAAAGAGAAGATTTCCATCGCAAAATGTGGTAATCTTCTCTTTTTACAAGTTCTCCGTTTTCCTTTTTTCAGACATTCTGTCCAGATATTTTAACGTCCTTCCAGTTCGTCTTTATGGCGCATCTTGAGTTTCAGAAGTGCCTTCGCCTTCAGACAGTCTACTTTCACCATATTATTTTCTCCGACAACGTCTGTTTCTGTGCCATCGGCACTCTTATTAATATCAATGATTCCATCCAGATAATCATTGACTACAACGAACTTCGCAACCGTTCCGCTGAAATTAAGTCCCGTTACCGGAATTCCACGAATACCAAGTTGTTCACATGTGTTAGTATAATCCACATCACTATTTCCCCATCCATCTGATGATATGATCACACCATCTGCACGCATACACTCAGCCATTGCTGCCGCTCTGGTTCCAACCAGCATCTTATCTTTATTATCATCCGGAGTCCCTACTATAATAAGTCCAAGAAGGTCCAGATCTGTATCCTCAGATACGACTTCCAGAAGAGGATCTCTGAAATGATGTAATGATGTTTCTTTTGTCGATGGTCCAATACCCATAACTTCTGCACCTCCTATTATTACTGCATCGAACGGATAATACCGTCTCTGTACTCATTTGGAGTAATCATAACCGGCATATTACCCATATCGATAATTGAACGTCCGCCTTCAACCCCTGACGGTTCATCCGGGAACATCCACGTATCATACATAGCTCCCTGACCTGCAACCTGACGGATAATGACAACCTTCTTCTTTCCAGGTCTCACCTTATCATGATATTCATGCCGTTCCGTACACTTGTCCCCTTTGAACTTTTTCAGTTTATCCCTGTATGTCTGAATAAATTCATCACACAGTCTGTGCGCAGTAAATGGTCCATGTCTCTCCTGTCCCATTCCGGCCGCAAATGTAACATCAAAAGAAATGATATAATCATCATCTCCCGGTGTACCTGCACGGTTTAAGTATAACTGTTCTTTCAGATTCCCTTCCGATGAACCAAATTCGTGACACTGCTTTCCATTCACATCAACGCCTGTCAGCATTACATATACACCGGTTATGGTGTGAGTAATTCCTTCTCCCAATTTACCAAGCACTTTTGTTGAGATTGGAATGATATCCATGATCGTGTTCGTCCATCTGTCGTGGTCTCCCGGTTTTATGATTTGAATATCAATCTTCTCAATACAATCATCCTGTGCAACAAGCTGATCGATCATCTCTTTACTGACTGTCATATGTCCATCCGTTGTGATATTATTGTGTTCACCCCATTCCACATCTGTCATATGAAATGCTTTGATCACAAGGCGTCTTAAGTCTATCTCTTTCTCAGCCATCATGTCACCTCCTATATTCTTAAGGCATATCTCTTTCCTGTACCGTTCAGGAAATTAAGCATATCTCTGCCCCTTTCTATGCCTTCTCCATGTCTCTAGTATACAATATACTGCAAGAAATTCCAATATATTGTCTCATTCTTTTTTTAAAAAAGGGCAGATGCAAAATACATCTGCCCTTCTTAAGATCAACAATATTCTTTAAATAGAATTAGATCTTAGCAACATACTCGAATGGCAACGGAACAATCTTTCCTGGAGTTTCGATTTTCTCTAACTGCTCCAGAGTTGCCTTTACGATCTGTGTCTGCTGTTCTACGTTGTGAGGACCACCCGCATTAGCACCCATAGGTACCAACGGAGCTACCGCACGAGGAGTACCAGTCTGACGAACAACTGGTGGAAGAGCTGCAATAATAATTGTAGGAATTCCAGCTTCTTCAATCGCTCTCTGCACCAATACTGCAGAGCGGTGGCAGGTACCTCAGCCAGCGGTGAGGATTACTGCGTCAACATCCTCATTTTTGAACATTTCAGCGATAGCAGGACCAGTTTCATGTTTGAATTTCTCCTGGTTTCCACCACCACCCATGAATCCAGCATGTACAGGAGCACAAGCTCTGATAAATCCTTCTGCAGCTAATTCATGAATTCTGTCAATTGGGAACATACAGTTGATGTCCTTGTTAACATCACTGTTATCATATCCACCGTGTGATACCATCAGATCACTAGATGGTGTAGTGTTTTCGATCTTTCTCCATGTCCAGTCACCAGCAAGGTTAAATCTCTCCTGGCTCTTCTTGTGAACACCTGCTGCTGTTGCAAGAGCGATAGACATATCTTTCAGCTCTTTTGTTACAGGAGCCCATACTGACGGTGGAGTAATAGGAACGAATATTTCAGACTGTAAGCCTTTAACAACCGTTAAACTCATTTTTAATCCTCCTTATTAGCATCCAAACGTGCTTGCATTTCTTGTTGTTTGCGACGTTCTTTTTCAATATTGCTGACGTATTTCTCATTTACTTCCGGTCCGAGCTGTTCCGGGAAACTCATGTTCCAGCCAACTTCCTGACCTACTTTCGGTTCTGTATCGCAGATGAACATTCTCTTCGGAGCTTTAAAGAACCCCAGACGTCCTTTTAAGTCAACGCTGATACTACAGTCGTCGACCGCTACGATGACACCTTCCATATAAATGATCTTATCGCCATAGTGTAAACGTTCATTATCCATTATGATAACACCTGATCTTAGTCGTATTTTTCTTTACGTTTCTGGCTCATTGGCAGAGACTGCTCGTTGTCTACGAGTTCAATCTTCTTACCGCAAGCTGCTTCGATCAGCTCAACGTTAGTAGCTTTAACGTTTGGATTCCACTTCTTCTCAGCGGCTTTTACTTCTTCACCAGCCATAGCTGCTTTCAGCATAGCAAGAGCACGGATACCCTCTTCCTGGCAAAGTGTATTACATCCAAGTACCTCATTCTCGATACCAGACTCTGATTTGTTATTGTCAACCATGTACTGCATGTACTTGTTACCAACAACGAGTGCACCCTGAACAGCACAGAATGAAAGTCCTACTACTGGAATTCCTCTCATACCGATCTGCTCGATGTGGCTTGCGAAGTCGATGTGGTTATTTCCGAATCCTTCTGTTGTAACAAAAGCTCCGTCAACGTCCATCATCTCTACTGTATGTCCTACACGACGAGATACATAGTACTTCTCAGCGTTGATCTGAGGTGATCCTACGAATACAACTCCGCAAAGGTCAACTTCTTCATCATGTAAAGCTTCAAGTACAAGCGGCTCTCTCCAGTAATGTCTTGACATCTCTTTAGATGCAGGTCCGATACATGTTAATGCATGGATACATCCATCAAGTACTTCCAGTGGAGATACGCATACAGGTACGTTTCCTAAGTCTACGTTCGCTCTTGCGCCAAGGATACCAACTGGTTCTACAGGAAGGATGAAGTTATCATGCATAGCTCCCTGTCCCATGATCTCTTTCACGATTACGACTTTCTTCTTACCTGGACGACGGATAGATTTCAGTTCTTCGTCTTCAACGATGAAGCTGTCATCTAATTCTTTCATCACTTCACGGATTTCCTGAGTAATGATGTCGAATGCTGTATGTGCAGCCATAGGTCCACGACGTTCCATGTTAGTCTTTTCCTGAACTACGATGTTACCTTTGATAAAGATTTCTCCTTTATCCGGGCATCCAGGGCGTCCCCACATGATGTTCTCGTCAAGGTATCCTTCTGAAGAACCGAACTCACCGATCTGAACTCCGCCTTCGTCAGTTCCTGTCAGCATCATAACAACGCCGTCAAGTACTCTTGTTGCACCCTCACCGATGATTGCATCGCCTTCTTTTGTAGCGATTGGCTGAACATCCATGATTGTCTCTGAGTATGTGTGGTATTTGTCAGGAGTGATGATTTCAAGATGGAAATCTTTAACCAGTTCCTGATCAGCAATTACTTCTGCTTCAATTCCTTCACGGATGTAAAGTGTTGTTCCTTCGATCTTTGTCTCTGGTCCTCTCTGTACATCTGTGATCTTGATGTGTCTTCTTGTTAATGTTCCTACTACTTTTTCTTCTTCAACAGGTGCTTCTGCTGTTGCTGTAGCTGCTACTGCTGCTGCAGGAACTTCTGCTACCGCTTCTCCTGTTGCTCCAAGAGCACCGATAGGAAGTTCAAGATTGATATCCTTTCCTTCTCCGATGTGGATTTTAAGTGTTCCACCTGCAGTTGCGATTGTGCTTGTTGCCGGTGCAACTGGTGCTGCTGGTGCAGCCGGTGCTTCTACTTCCTCTGCCTTTTCTTCTGCTGGAGTTGTAGGTGCTTTCACACCATCCAGAACATCATTTGTTAACGGGCAAAGAGAATCACAAGTTTTTGTAAGTTTTGCACCCAGAACTTCTTCGATTGTAAGGCATCCGTCCAGGTTTAATAATCCTGAATCTACCAGATCATCAAAGATTGCTGGATCTTCGAGATTAGCCGGCTCAATTGTGATACCAGCTTCTGCTCTACAGCACAGTACTGCAGGATCATGAGCATGTGCTTTTGCTGTTTCAGCTGTGATTGACATATTGTTTCCCTCCTTGTTTTTGTTACAGTACATATTCCCTTATGGGATATTGTAGTTAAAAATATATATACAGCCACGCGCAATCTTCGGAAGAAACCTCTCAATTACTTCCGGCAGGCAAAAGAATCGGGGGTCTCCTACCTCATTGTACGCGACGGTAATACCGATAATATTATGTTTATTGCAGGTATGATTTAGAAATCAATTTCCTGACTTACTTCTTTAGAAACCTTTAAGCTTCTGTACAGTGGGTGTCCAACTGTTCTCATGACATGGTCTGTCTGATGGAACACCTTCAGTCCCATCTTCGGTCCGGATGCCATTACAGTGTTTGAACAGTCTGAGCAGTTACCGATCAGAATGTATTCACATTTATCTTTCTTGAACTGCATATTGTTCTTAACCTGTCCAGGACAGTTACCAGGTCTTAAGCACTTCAGTGGTGCTCCCGGTTTGTTTTCAATTGCCTGTTTACATTTGCACATAGATACTACTTTGGCATTCATCTTAGAAGCGATCTCACGCATACGCTCTTCGCTTCCGCCACAGGCACATACGAGGATTCCCATTGTTGCTCCGTGGAGATCCGGGAACTCGATCGTAACAAGAATTGCTCCTGTTGTCTTTGTTGTAGGTGCATCTAATGTAGTAGATTTTCCTGTGAAAGCTCCACCCATGATGATCTCACCATATTTTCCGTCGATTCCGCCGGCTTTTTCGATCATCTCTCCAACGCTTACACCAACTGGTACGTCGAAGAATACATGTGCTTCATTTCCACCGTTTAATTTACCACGGACTGTCATGTTCTTGCTGATACAAGGTTTCTTTTCATCAACCGCTTCAGCGATCTTACAGACAGTTTCTACATTGATAACAACAGATCTAGCTGCTGATGGAAGCTGTGTAGTTGTGAGTAATACCCCAAGACACTCTCTTACTACTGCACGTTCCTCACCCATCGGGTAGATATCAGCCATCAGGTGCATCTTGATATCAGGCTCATTCTCAAGAGCTTTCTGTAATACCTTGATTGCTTTATGATGTTTCTTCTTAATAGCAATGATTGCTTTCTTTGCGTGAGTGATTTCCATACTATATTTAATACCACGGATTAATTTATCACTCTGCTCTTCGATCTGTCTTGTGTTGTGTTCCAGTCCCGGTTCGCATTCAGCTGCGTTTACAAGGATATATCCGCAATCCAGTTTGAAGTCTTTTGGAAGTTCTGGGTTGATCTCTGGATCAAGTTCACCCATCGGAGTTTCTTCTAAATTAATGTTAAGTTTTACTCCTGTCGGGAATCCGGCTCCTCCCATTCCAACGATTCCGGCTGCTTTCACCAGATCAAGTTTTGATGATTCATCTGTGATACCTTCTACTGATTCAGTAACAGGAATGAATTCATCCGGCTGTTCAGCGGCCGGCTCGATGATGATGCGGTCTTCAGTAATCTCTGTTACTTTTCCATACACGCTTGAGAAAATGTTAGCTCCCAGGCCTGTTGGTGTAGCAATGAGAGTACCCTTTTTCACCTCAGCACCAACTTCTACACATGGTGCACAAGGAGCGCCAACATGCTGGCGTAATAACATCTGTACATTTCCCATGACACACTTCTCCTTTTTAATTTTTATTTTATCTAAGTCAAAACGAAACTATGCAAGCTCGTTTACTTATTCTAATTTGATTAATATAGAAATTTTCTATAAATTATTTTTCGCCATTTTTTTAACAGAAACTGTCTGTTTTTTTGGCGGAGGCATGTGGGAATCGAACCCACCCAGGACGTTCTTAACGCCCTACACTAGTTTTGAAGACTAGGAGGCACACCAGTTACCCAACTACCCCCATGTGCTTATATACCATATCATATTTGCCCTTAATTTTCAACACTTTTATTTATTTTTATAATACCAAAAAAGCATTGACTTTTCAAGGTATTTCGTACATAATGAAATCAACAGATTGAACGAAATACTAGAATGCAGTCTATTTGTTAATTTTATATCGCAATATCTGTTAATTTTATTATTTTTATTTTTCACTCATAGAAAAAGGCACTACGAAAATATAGAGATTTTCAATGTGTTTTTATAAAAACTTATAGATGAATTCTATAGGATATTATAAGGAGGTAAGGATTATGAAGTTAGAAGCAAAAGTTAACTTCGACCGGTTTGAAGAAGCTCTTCAGGTTGTAGATGCTCATACAGCCGGTGAGTTCTGCCGTATGGTCATCGGAGGATTTCCTGAGCCAGAAGGCAGCACAATGATCGAAAAGAAAAAATGGATGGAGGAAAAATACGACCATGTTCGTACAGCATTAATGCTGGAGCCTAGAGGACATCATGATATGTTCGGTGCTTTCCTTTGCGAGCCAATCCACGAAGAAGCGGATCTTGGGGTAATCTTCATGGATACAGGCGGATACCTGAACATGTGCGGACACTGTACAATCGGAGCTGTCACAGTAGCACTCGAGGCTGGTCTGGTTGAATGCCACGAAGGAGAGAACCATGTAGTACTGGATGCTCCTGCAGGAATCATCAGCACAACAGCTAATGTAGAGAACGGAAAAGTAACAGGTGTTACACTTACAAACGTTCCTGCATTCATTTATAAGGATAACTTAACTGTTAACATCGATGGTGTTGATATTCCTTATACTATTTCATTCGGTGGAAGCTTCTTCGCACTGGTAGATACTACAAAGCTTGATATCGGTGAGATCAACGCTCAGACAGTTCCTGCTTACACAGAACTTGGAATGAAGATGCGTGATAAGATCAATGCCGAAGTTAAGATCCAGCACCCAACTCTGGACATCACAGAAGTTGACCTGGTTGAGTTCTACGGACCAACACCGAATCCGGATCAGGCTACAATGAGAAACGTTGTAGTATTCGGAGATGCCCAGGCTGACCGTTCACCTTGCGGAACAGGAACAAGTGCTAAGCTTGCTACTCTTCACGGATGGGGAGAACTCGGAATCGGCGAAGAATTTATTTATGAAAGTTTCATGGGAACACGCTTCAAAGGTGTGATCAAAGAAGAAACTAAGATCGGTGATTACGATGCAGTAATCCCAATGATCACAGGAAGTGCATATCTTACAGGTGTTGCTACTTACTTAATCGACTCTACAGATCCATTAAAATATGGTTTCCTTGTAGGCTAATGCATATTCGGGGTTGAATTAGATTGCATTATCATATATGATGATAGAAGCGGATTCGTATGATCCGCTTCTATTTTTTTATTTAGACAGATCTATCATATTCAGAGAAACGTTATCCGGACGTGTTCTCTGTCTTGATAAATAACGAGAGAAGGGAATGATCCGATGCCACGTAAACGCAGATCCACAAAAAGCCGTATTGTAAAAGCAGCCTGGAACCTGTTCTACAAGAATGGTTACGAACAGACTACCGTAGAAGATATTATCAATGCTTCCAAAACATCAAAAGGTACATTTTATCATTACTTCAAGGGGAAAGAAGCACTTTTAAATTCGCTTTCCTACCTTTTTGACCAGAAATACGAAGACCTTGCCGCAGTGATCGATCCGAATCTTTCCTGTTACGATAAACTGCTATTTTTAAACCATGAATTATTCTATATGATTGAGACCAGCGTGGATATCCATCTGCTTGCATACCTTTATTCTTCGCAGCTGATCACCAAAGATAAGAAATCCCTTTCTGACAAGAAAAGAATCTATTTCAAATGGCTTACCGAAATCATGGAAGAAGGAATTGCCAGCGGAGAATTCAAGAATACCAGCACTGCTGCTGAACTTATGGAAGTCTACGCCATGTATGAGCGTGCCCTTTTGTATGACTGGGCTTTATTCAAGGGAAAATTCTCACTGACCGAACGTTCAGACAGGCTGCTGCCACATGTACTGGATACATTTGCAGAAGGACTTTAAAAGACCGCATAAAAACGCATAAAAAAGACGCCGATAACAAAAGATCACATCATCTCTTCTGTTATCAGCGTCTTTTTACTTACACCAGACACTCGTGAACATTTTCCTGTTCGATTCCGACATCTTTCATCACGTCAAGAATCTGTTCTCTGTCTGTCAGTTCTGCACACCAGGAAAGTCCACATCCCGCCGAGATAGCTCTCGGAACTGGGATCAGTCTTCCCGGTACATTTCTTTCCTTGCATATCTTTTCCATTGCCATCGCATCGGATGTTGTATGGAATGTTACGACAAGTTTCATTACTTTCTGTCTCATATTTTTATCCTTTCAGCCTTACGGTTCTTCTGCCAGTTCGCGGATTGCTCTTATGGCCGTATCCACTTCTTCCTCCGTGTTGTAATGTGAGAAGCTGAATCTCACAGCCCCTTGTTCTACCGTTCCGAGTGCTCCGTGCATAAGCGGTGCACAGTGTCCTCCTGATCTGGTAGAAATGTTATATTCCATAAGAAGCTCATCACTCACTTCTGAAGAATCATAATCACCGATGTTCAGCGTCACGATCGCACAGCGCTCCAGCTGTCTGTAATCCCCATAGATCTTAACGCCCGGGACATCTTTTACCCCGTTGTAGAATCTCCACATCAGTTCATTTTCCCTTTTTCTGATATTGTTGATTCCTTCTTTTTCCAGATATCCAAGTGCCGCATGAAGTCCTGCGATTCCATGACCATTCAGGGTTCCTGCTTCCAACGCAGTCGGCATCTGCACCGGATGTTCTTTACTGTAAGTCTGGATCCCGCTTCCGCCTGTCTTCAGCGGTCTTAACTCTATTCCTTCTTTTACATAGATTCCACCTGTTCCCTGTGGTCCAAGCAGCCCTTTGTGTCCTGTAAAACACAGAATATCTATATCCATCTTCTGCACATCAATCGGAAATACTCCCGCTGTCTGTGATGCATCTACTGCAAAGATCAATCCATGTGCATGCGCTATCTTTCCGATTACCGATACATCTATATAATTTCCTGTAAGATTTGATCCATTGGTACAGATGATCATCTTCGTATTTTCTTTTATTGCTGCTTCCATTGCAGTAAGATCCGGCATTCCTTCCTCATCACATCCTATGATAGAAAGTTCCACTCCCCTCTTCTCCATCTCATATAACGGTCTTAACACCGAATTATGTTCTAATACCGTTGTAATCACGTGGTCTCCCGGATTCAGGATTCCTTTTATTGCGATATTCAGGCTTTCTGTCGAATTCGCTGTAAATGCAATCCGTCTCGCATCTTCTGCTCCGAATAATTTTGCCAGTCTGTCTCTGGTATCATAAATGATCCTGGATGCGCTGAGTGCCGCTTCGCTGGCGCCGCGTCCTGCATTTCCCATAGAACTCATTGCCTCTACCACTGCGTCGATCACTTCTTTTGGCTTGTGCATCGTTGTCGCCGCATTATCCATATATATCATACTTGATTCCTCCTAATGTCCGCACACGATTCCACCATACCTAATCTTCAATTCCATATACTTCTTTTACTACCTTCACAAAACGTTCCGCACTTTTCGACATCTGGTAGTTCTTATTATATACCAGGTTGATATCACGTCCCTGATCTGATTTCGGGATTGAAAATGCCAGGATGTCTCCGTATTTCACTTCATCCGCTGCCGCAAGCTTCGATATCACAGAGATTCCCATTCCCTGCTTCACCGACTTTTTGATAGTCTCCTGATTTTCAATACTTGCAATGATCTTAAGTTTATCCAGATTGATTCCGGCATTACGGAGCTGTTTTCCAGCTTCTTTCCTTGTGCCGGATCCTTCTTCCCGCATGATCAGACATTCCCCACTGATCCAGCTTATATCTTCAATATTCTGATGTAACACCTGATATTTCTCCGTATTCGGAGTGATCACTACCAGTTCATCCTTATAAAATGGAATATATTTACAGTGTTTTTTCTCCAGAACCGTTCCGGTAAATCCTACATCTACCATATGATCGATAATCTTGGTCACAACCTGACTGCTGTCCGTTTCAAGAAGCTTTACCTGTTCTTTCGGATACCGTTCATTGAACTTCATCAGAATCTCCGGAAGCAGATACTGTGCCGGAATTGTAGATGCCGCAATTGTGATCAGATGTTTGCTCTCACTTTTTCCTGTTTCAAATCTTTCCTCGATCTTTTTCTGAAGATCGATCATCTGTCTTGCGTAACGGTACAATTCTTTCCCGTCATCCGATAATTTTACTTCTTTTGTATTTCTTACGAAAAGCCTTGCATTCAGTTCTTTCTCCAGTGACGAAATGTGTGCACTGATGGTTGGCTGTGTCAGAAACAGCTGTTTTGCTGCCTTTGAAAAACTGCCTCCCTCTGCTACCTGAACGAAAGCTTCTAATTGTTTTAAATTCATTAGTATGCCACCCTTTCGCTCTCTGCTCCCGTTTTCTTGGTTACCTTGATACTGTCCATATATTCCAGGATCGGTTTTGCACTTTTTCTGCTTGTCTCAAACATGTCTCTGACCTGTGCGATCGTGATCAGCGGATCTTCTTTCAAGTGCTCTTTGATTTTCTCTTTCGCAGTCTCCATATAAGAGGTCAGCGTATACATTTCATCATTTATTTTTACAATCTGTTTTTCTTCTAATAAGATGTTCAGGATATCATCCATGATATCTTGCGGTACATCCTTGCATGTAATCTCGGAATATCTTGCAAAGTCAAATCCTGCTTTTTCAAATGTATCCAGCATGATCTTTGACACTTTATCGTAAATCTTGTCTTTCCGTACTTCGTACTCCGGAGTACATAAGAATTCATCGACTCGTTTCAATACTCCCTGCTCTTCAAAAAGCGTCAGAATCTTATCGTATACATTTGGTTTTACCTTTTTGAAATATGTGGTCTGTACCTGTGCCTTCTTAATTCCATAGCGGTACGGATACGTTTCTTCATATTCCTTCAAAGCTTTCAGCAGGATACGTTCTGCCTTTCTTGCAGAATCGCTGTGCCATACATACGTATCTTTCCGCATTGAAAATGCATAGATACTGCCCTGCTCTTCCAGTTCTTTCACATCCTGCTCCACCTCTTCCGGCGAAAGTGCCGTAAGCTTGGCCAGTTCTGTAACTGTGATCAGAGTCTCTGCATGACTCTTCACATGCATTTCGATAACATCCGCGGACGATCCTTCTTCCTTACGCTTCAGTTCTTCGATCACTTCCGGCTGGAATCTTCTCTTGATCTTCGGATTCGGCTCAAGAACAACACCTCCGCCGATCGTCTCCATTGGTGAATAGAAACGTACTACGAATTTGTCTCCTCTTCTTACCGCAACTTCTTCTTCCATACGAAGCTGTACATAACCGCTTTCTCCAGGTCCGATCTCTTCTTTATCCAAAAGGACCGCACGGCAGAGCACTTCACTGGTTCCTGTGAAAAAATGTAAACGAGTATGATTCGTCAGGATTCTCACAGAAGAGTCCAGTACATTTAACTTTACATCCAGAAGATCTGTATTCTTCATGCTGTTCGGAGGTGCCAGTACGCAGCCTCTCTTGATTTCTTTCTTCTTCACATTTGAAAGGTTGATCGCCACACGTTGTCCGGCGTAACACTCTTTCTTATCTTCTCCGTGAACCTGAATGCTTCGGATCTTGCATTCTTTTCCGACCGGATACATCTGAAGTGTGTCTTCTTTCGTGATCGTTCCGGATACCAGTGTTCCGGTGATGATCGTTCCAAATCCGGAAAGTGTAAATACTCTGTCGATCGGGAGACGCGGAATAGTATGAATATCTTTCTGTACCACTTCGTCTCTGGTCTGATGTTCGATCTCTTTTACCAGATCATCAAGGCCGGCACCTGTCGCTGCCGATACTTTGACAAGCGGCGCATGTTCCAGGAATGTTCCGGAAAGTTCTTCCCTTACATCCTCTTCCATCATCTCCAGCCACTCTTCATCTACGAGATCACATTTATTCAGCACAATGATACTCTTCTCGATTCCGAGAAGGTTCAGAATATCCATGTGCTCTCTTGTCTGCGGCATGATTCCCTCATCCGCCGCGATCACCAGGAGTACCAGATCCATTCCGACAACTCCGGCAACCATGTTATTGATGAATTTCTCATGTCCCGGTACATCGATGATTCCCGCACGGTCTCCTCCCGGCAGGTCAAAATACGTAAACCCTAAGTCAATCGTAATTCCTCTTCGCTGTTCTTCTTCCCAGCGGTCTGTATTTCTTCCGGTCAGTGCTTTGATCAGTGTTGTCTTACCATGATCAATGTGTCCGGCCGTTCCGATAATAATATTCTTCATAGCCTTCTTTTGCACCTACCGTTCTTCTTTCTTTCCTAATAATTCTGCAAGCTCTGCTGCAATCATTTTATAATCCTTGCGTTCGATCGTTCTGACATCCAGACAGATACTGTCATTGATCGTTCTCGGAATGATCGGGATCTCCAGATGACGCATCTTCTCTTCCATCTCTGCAACACTCATGCCATTTGGCTGGATTGCAACTGCACGGCTTTCCATCCGCTCAAGTGGAAGGGATCCGCCGCCGATCTGTGATTCACAGGATACCATCTGAATCTTTGCATCCATTCCAGTGTGACGCAAGATACGCACAAAGCTTCTGGCTTCTTTTTCAATCTCTTCTAAAGGCGTTGCAATCATACGCAATACCGGGATGTTCTGAACGGCTGTCTCTTCTGACAGGTATTCCATCAGAACCATTTCCAGTGCTGCCGCCGTAAATTTATCAATACGAAGTGCACGGGTAAGCTGGTTCTTCTTCATCATATCGATGTACTTCTTCTTACCGATGATAATTCCCGCCTGTGGTCCTCCAAGAAGCTTGTCACCGCTGAAACATACCACATCCGCACCATGTGCGATGGATTCCTGTACGGTCGGCTCATGTATCAGACCGTATTTCTCCAGGTCGATCAGCACACCGCTTCCGAGATCTTCCACAACCGGAATCTCATGTTCCTTCGCAATCGGTACCAGTTCATCAATTCCCACACTTTCTGTAAATCCAACAATACGGTAGTTACTGGTGTGTACCTTCAGAAGAGCTTTCGTCTCTTCTGTGATTGCTTCTTCATAATCCTCATAATGTGTCTTGTTCGTCGTTCCGACTTCCACGAGGCTTGCACCGCTCTGTTCCATCACATCCGGAATGCGGAATTTACCACCAATCTCAATCAGCTCCCCGCGGGAAACGATTACTTCTCCGCCTTTTGCCAGAGAACTTAAGATCAGAAGTACCGAAGACGCATTATTGTTGACCGCCATGGCAGCCTCTGCGCCGGTTAATTTACACAGAAGCTTTTCAAAATGCGAATAACGCTCTCCTCTTCTTCCTGCTTCCAGATTGTATTCCAGATTGGAATACCCACTGACGATCTCTGTTGCTTTCATCATGTGTTCGTAACTGATCGGTGCACGTCCGAGATTCGTATGCAGGATCGTTCCGGTTCCGTTGATCACCTTTTTCATATTCGGTGTATGCATTGCGGCAACGGCTTTTGCTATATTTTCATTCAATAATGCGATCTGGCGTTTTGCTTTTTCTTCGTCATCGCATGTTCCGATATATGCACGGAGCTTTTCCATCTCACTATGGATGGCTTCCATGACACTTTCGCGGCTGTAGGTCTCGATCAATACTTTGATTCCTTCATCCGCCAGAAGAATATCTACTTTCGGAATACTCCGGTATAATATATTCTTATTCATTATGCTTCTCCATTCTGTCATTCTTTTATGACTTCATATTTTTAGAATAACCGGATCAGCTTATCACTCTTTGGTGCAACTGTTCCGATTACGGAAACGGTTGTATCCAGTCCTGATGCTCTGAAGTCTCTCATCATATTCTCGTATTCTTTAGGCGAAACACTGATGAGAAGTCCGCCGGAAGTCTGTGGATCATAGAGAAGATCTAAGTATGTCTCTTCTACCGAACCAACTTCCACCTGATTGATCGAATATCTCTTATTCTTATAAGCTCCTGCCGGAACAAGGCCCATCTTCGCATAATCGTATGCATCCTGAAGATACGCAATGTCATGCACACTGAGTTCAAATGTCACATCACTTGCCGATGCCATCTCAACACAATGTCCAAGCAGTCCAAATCCAGTGATATCCGTACATGCGGAAACATCATACTTTTCCACAACCTGCTTGCCTATCTTATTCAAGGATGCCATGACCGTCTGTGCCTCGCGGATTGCCGATGGCGATGCCATCTCTGCTTTGATCGCAGTATTCACGATACCACTTCCGATCTGTTTTGTAAGAATCAATATATCTCCCGGTCTGCAGCCGTAGTTCTTAAAGATCTTATCCGGGTGAACGAATCCGGATACGCAGAGACCGTATTTCGGTTCATCATCCTGTACCGAATGTCCTCCGACTAATACTGCACCTGCTTCTTTTACTTTGTCTGCACCTCCCGCAAGGATATCGCCGAGGATCGCCGGATCCAGGCAATTCGGGAAACCTACGATGTTCAGGGCTACCGCCGGTTCTCCTCCCATCGCCCATACATCACTGAGCGAGTTGGCAGCGGCGATCTGTCCGAACATATATGGATCATCCACAATCGGAGTAAAGAAATCAACCGTCTGAATCATCGCAATATCATCTGTCACTTTGTAGATGGCAGCATCATCGGAAGTCTCGATTCCTACTATTAAATTGTCATCCTCAAATTTTGGCAGCTTACTCAGAACCTGAGCAAGGGTCTCCGGACCAATCTTGGCCGCTCAACCTGCTGTTTTGCTTAAACTCGTTAATTTTACATCTGATTTCATTCTTTTTACTCCTCCTGTTTTTCATACCTTTCTTCAGAGGCAGTACAGTCGATGAACTGTCATGCAGACTCTTTTGTATTCATTATACATACGCCGTAGTACAAGAAAGCCGGAACCCCTGTATCTTACTTCAGGAATCCGGCTTTTTATCCAGGTATGTAACTAATTTATGATGGTCTGACGATTCTTCCTGCTTTTGCCATCGTTTCAACAATGCTGTACATGTTCGTTACTGTACCAACTGCAAGCTTGTCTTTCAGACCATAATAATCCAGACAGGTTCCACATGTCATGATCTCTACTCCCTGTGCTTCCAGAGATTTCAGATCTTCCAGAGAATCAGAACCTTCTGTAGTCAAAGTTGCTCCTCCATTATAGAAAAGCATTGTCTTTGGCAGTGTATCAAGCTGTGTCACTGCAAAAATAAATCCTTTGATCAGAACTTTTCCTAATTCATCATTTCCAGATCCCATACGGTCAGAAGAAACGACAACAACTGTATTGTCTCTTGCATCCGGCGCACATACTGCTTCAGCTCCATCTGCTGCCGGTGCTCCTTCCATTTCAATCGTAACTTTATATTCGGCATCCCCCAATTTTTCAGAAGTTACTTTTCCTCCTGAGCTAGATGCCATCTTTGTTACATTCTGCACTGCGATCTCATTATCAACCAGAACTTCAATCGTCTCCGGTCCTGTCAGTGCAGCCATTGCCTTTTTGGTTTTAATAACCGGGATTGGGCAATTGTCTCCCATAGCATTAACTGTAATCATAATGATTCCACCTTTCTATCACCATTTCCACAATCAACACATATAGATTTATTCTATCATCATTTATGGAAAAGGTAAATATATAATTTATAGAATTATTATATAAAAGTCTGAAAACGTCTATCCTTAGAATCCTACCTTCGGGTATCCATTCCCATACTCTTGTACCTCCAGTATGTGATATGCACCGTCCTCATAATATGCCGGTTTCATACCACCTTTTTTCAGAGCTTGCATAAACTCTTCCATTGTCTTTACTTCTTCCGGAAACCAGGTCGCACACGCACCGACTTTCTCCGGTACATGACAGTCGCTGGATCCCATCGTACACAGTCCGAGTTCCTGTGCATATCTCGCCGCCTTCTGGCACGCCTCTACAGAAGTGCTTCCATTTAAGACTTCCAGGCCGTCCAGACCTTTGACTGTCCTTAAGTTCTCTTCCAGACCTCTGTTATTATTGCGGAACGGATGTGCCGCAAAGCAGAAGCCTCCCTGTGCTTTTACCAAATCAATAAAGTCCTGCGCGGAAATTCTCTCATCCGGATATTCTTCAATTCCAAATGCAATAATGTCTCCCTGCAGAGAAAAGAATTCAATTCCTACAAAGATTGGGAATCCTGTCTTCTTCGAATATTCTGCTGCATATTCTTTCAGTCCCATATCATCATGGTCCGTGATGCAGATTGCACCGAGACCTTTCTCTCTGGCAATTTCTACCATCTCTTCTAATTTTAAGAAACTGTCTTTTGAACAGGTCATTTCGTGCATATGCGTATCTACAAACATACTTTCCCGGCTCCTTTGTTTTTATTCATACTAAACTTTTCTCTTACTTTTCATTATATAAATAACCACACCGGCTTTCAAATAGGGAATCTTAATATGCCGTCTTATATATAGATCGTATCTATAGCAACGTTAAAGACACTGCCTACGGCAGTGTCTCCTGCGTATCTTAGTCAAGTCCCTGCAGGACACGCTGATCCTCTCTGTTGCTCTCTTTTGTCTTTGTACTCATATTTAACTCTTCCTGCTTCTCCAGACATTCCTGAATTGCTTCATTCAATGACAGCATCTTCTCATCCAGAGTCGATACCATCTCTGCACATTCTCTCAGATCCCTGCTGATATAATCAGGAGCATCCCCTTCAAATTTGTAATAAATCTTATGCTCCAGACTTGCCCAGAAATCCATTGCGATCGTACGGATCTGAATCTCTACCTTAGTATCCACAACGCTGTCAGAAAGAAAAATAGGTACGGATACCAGCATATGGTAGCTCTTATATCCACTTTCTTTTGGATTCTTAATATAATCTTTGATCGACAATACTTTCAGATCGCTTTGATTACCGATCATCTCCGCCAGCCGGTAAATATCTGATGTAAAGGAACAGATCAGGCGGACCCCTGCGATATCATTGATATATTTTACCATATTCTCGATTGATATCTCGTAGCCGTATCTGCGTAACTTCTTTACAATACTTTCCGGTGTCTTGATCCTAGTCTTAATATGTTCAATCGGGTTGTATTTATGCACATGTTGGAATTCATCGTTCAGTATCTCCAGCTTTGTCCCCACTTCTTTTAACGCTGAATTATACAGGAACATGATCGTCTTCCAACTGTCGACATCCTCATAGTTCTTCATCGTATTTTCCATATAAATGTTCTCTCTCCTCTCTTCGCGAAGAGTTAAACCAGCACTGTTAATATTATACCATAAGCTGTACTAATATGTCATATTTTTCACATTTATTTAAGAAAGATTATGCATTTATAAACTACAAAAGAAGCCGTCATCCGACAGCTTCTCTCTATATCTTTTATAATTTCTACTTTTAGAATTCAATTCCTTCTCTTGCCATTACCTTACGGTCATATGGGTGCTTCACCTTCATCATCATCGTTGCATAATCTGCAAGATCCAACATATCCTGCGATACTTCATGCCCTGTTAAGATAACCTCCAGTCCACGCGGTTTATGCTCCAGAAAACTTCTGATCTTCTCCTCACTTAAGACATTCAGATGGATCGCACATAATGCTTCATCCAGCACCAGTACATCAAAATTCGTACAGAACTTCACGATCTCATCCAGTGCTTTGTTGTTATAATGACGCAGCTCTGCTTTCTCATCCCCGTTCATCCGGCTTACGAATTTCACCTGATCACGCCCTGGAAGACAGGTGATCCCCGGTACTGCTTCCAGAATCTTTCTTTCATTCGATGAATTGTCCTTCAGGAACTGGAAGAAGAGCACCTGAAGTCCATATCCGGCGGCTCTGACTGCCTGGCCGACTGCTGCTGTTGTCTTTCCTTTGCCATCTCCGTAATACATATGAATTCTTCCTGTGCCCATCATAACATTCTACCTGCTTTCTCCTAAAAATCTATGTAAAAATTGAACTCATTTTTATTCTATTGGACATTATAATCGTTTAAGCCTGAAATGTAAATGCCTGGAAATCTACTAACCGCAGTTTTCCAGGCACTCTTTACATTATATTATGAAGTTTTATTTTATCCTGTCATTTTTCGTACATGTTTTTTACACACGATAATTTAAATATAACACTTTAAAATTCCAGCTTCATATCTCCCATCTTGATCCAGTCTTTCTTTCTCATGAATTCTGAAACACCAAGTGTCACAACTGCCGGAAGCACAATCTGGATCAGCAAGATCTTGATCAGCACCATTTGTGCAGACTCTGTCTGGATCATCGTCTGCCATGTCATGATCTGTCCCACTAATCCTGCCGTTCCCATACCGGAACCGGTCGCATTGTTCGTCATATGGAGTACCATTGTTCCCACCGGTCCGAGGATTGCACTCGATATAATCGCCGGAAGCCAGATCACCGGCTTCTTCACAATATTCGGAACCTGCAGCATCGAAGTTCCGATTCCCTGTGCCAAAAGTCCTCCGACTTTATTTTCACGGTAACTTGCCACGGCAAATCCTACCATATTACAGCAGCATCCAACCGTTGCCGCACCTGCTGCCAGACCGGACAGATTCAGGATTACACCAAGTGCTGCTGAACTGATCGGCAGTGTCAGGATCATTCCCATTAGTACAGATACGATAATTCCCATCAGGAACGGCTGCTGTTCTGTTCCCCAGTTGATCAGTGAACCAAGCCAGCTCATGAATCCCGAGATCGGTGGTCCGATCAGAAATCCTACCAGACATCCACTTCCAATCGTCACAACCGGAGTCACCAGGATATCTACCTTCGTCTTTCCGGATACCATATGACCGAAGAAAATACCTACATATGCGGCAATAAATGCCCCCAGCGGTTCTCCCGGTCCGGCAAATACCATGGCTCCGTCTACGAATACCTTTCCTGCCAGAATACTGCTTGCAAATGCCCCTGCCATTCCGGCGGTTGCTGCCGATACGACTACCAACGGTGCTTCTTTGAACTTATAGGCTACTGCCACACCGATACCCGCTCCGGTAAGGGATGCTGCAAGTTTCCCTGCGATAAAGATCATCTCTCCAATATTTCCACCCATAAATGTTCCAATCTGCTGGATGATCGTGCCGATGATCAGTGTTGCGAACAGACCGTGCGCCATAGCACTTAAGCCTTCGATAAATATGCGGTCTAATGCTTTCTTTACTTTTTCCATCTTTCTCTCTCCTGTATCTCATTTCCTGTTATATTGACTTTGATGTTTATTACATATGTCTTGTCACTTGTCAAGAGTGTACCATACACATACTGCAAAGGCAACCATTGTTTTTTTCGTGTCAATTTCCAGCCTTTACTTTACTTTTGATTCCTTGTATACTTGGAATATCGAATTGTAATATTTTTCAGATTATCCGGTCTGAAAATCCAAATATATACACGAACAGGAGGTTTTGCTATGTTCCGTTTATGGGGAAAAGAAATTAAGGACAATCATATGCTGCGTGACACCGTGATCTGCGATGATACGGACGACACCAGAACACACAAGATTTTTAATGCGCTGGATTCGATCTGTTATGAGTTCGATCTCAGCAAGCCAATCTGGCTGGATCATAATATTGATGAATTCAAGAGACACGATAAGACAAGATTCTATCAGGATAACTTTGTAGATTCGATTGATTTCGATTATCTGGAGATTCATATTATTGAGGAATAAAAAAATCACAGCCCGGAAGTTTTCCTCACGGGCTGTGTGACTATAATTCTTTTTTCAATAATTTTATACTGTCTGACATAGTACGTCATTCAATGCATTTCTATATGCATTCCACTCTTCAATCATTCTTTCTAGATATTTTTTCCCATTCGGTGTAATACGATAATATTTACGTAATTTCCCGTTAACTTCCTGATTATAACATTCCAAATATCCTGACTGCTCCATTCCGTGCAACATTGGATACAATGCACCTACTTTAAGTTCAAAAATATTATTTGATCTTTTTGCCAGAGTATCAATCATCTCATAACCATACATATCCTTTTCCGACAAAAGTTTTAAAACCAACATTGCTGAATTACCAGAAACCATGTTTTTATTAACTTTCATGCTTTCACTCCTCACTAGCGTTAACATACTCACTAACTATTTCATAATACCTTAACCCTAACCTTTTTTCAACCTGCTGTTACTTTATATCTGAACCATTTTATTTAAAATTTTTTCATAATATTTTTCATTTGATTCTTTCTTTATCAGAGAATCTAATATCACTCCATCTTTTAGAAAAAATGTTTTTTTACCATAACTTGCCATTTTAGGATCATGTGTTACCATTACTACAGTTTTATTTAATGTTTCATTAATGTAAACCAATGTCTTTATCACCTGCAAAGAAGTATTCGAATCCAGATTTCCGGTCGGCTCATCAGCCAGTATCAATTCCGGATTTTCTATCATTGCTCTACAAATGGCTGTTCTTTGTTTTTCACCTCCTGACAATTCATATGGATATTTATTCAATAAGCCCGCTATACCAAATTCCGCAGCTATTTTTTTAACAGATTTAATGCCTTCTTTCAAATCATTTTCATTCAAAATCAATGGCAGCATAATATTATCTTTTACAGTGAGACTATTCATCAAATAGTAATCTTGGAATACGAACGCAATCTCCGTTCTTCGTATCCTGGCAAGATTTTCTCCATAGATTTCCTGTATATCCTTTCCTTTATATAATACAGTTCCTTTACTTGGCTCACTAAGCATTCCAAGGATTTTCAAAAGTGTGGTTTTTCCACATCCTGAACTTCCCATAATACTTATGAACTCTCCTTTATGAACTTGAAAAGATATTCCTTTTAAAACAGAATAAATATTTTCTTTTCCTTCATGCGTTGTCGTATTGTAATTTTTTTCAAGTTTTCTGACATCCAATATAATATCACTGCTCATTTTGAATGCTCCTTTCAATCTGTTTTTTAACGTTATTCGCCATACCATATACCATGAAATGGATGACTATTGTCAACACAACAACTACCAGTAAGCTTTCTCCTATATAACGTATCGTCCAATATATGCTTAAATCCTTATACAATATTTTTATCAAAACCATAATAAATGCAAATGGAATACTACTTATACATGCAATCTCTGTGGTAAGTAATATTTCCCGATTCAGATGTCTTTTCATTTTTACCTTGTTCATTCCCATTCGATAAAAGAATGTGTATTTCCATCTCATTTTATTTTTATAGCTTGCAATATTATTGTACAAAGTAAATATAATACAAATAGCCAATGTGATAATGTTAATTATCATTGCACTTACTTTTAACATATTTGCTTCTTGTTCTTCTACGATTAGCTCTTTTTTCTCATAAATCAGATTACCATATTTATAATCAAAAAAGTTCACCTGTGAATTTTTCTCTGCATATTTATATATATCATTTACTACCCGGTTATAATTTTGAGGAATATAGATTGCAACTGTTAAATCAGACCCTCTGGCTGTTTTACTGATTCTTTCATATTCTGCATCTGAAAATACAATAATCTCTTCAAAAACCTTTCCTTTTATTCCACTTTCTTCTAATTGTCTGCTTTTAAAATTACCGGTTATAATTCTGTTTGTAGTGCCAACAATCTTATAATCTCGTGTAAATTGATTACCGGGCATAACCCGCATCGTATACACCCAGATATCCGCATCCGAATTTCCTATATACAATCTCGGTTCTTTTTTTCCGTAATCTATTCCAAGTGTTCCGTATTCCGCTTTATTTCGTTGATACACAACATATATTTCATGATTATGCAATTTCAGTTTTTCACCCGTAAGTTTCTGATATTCCGAAGCCGATATTCCTGTATGTTCTCCATAGTCACCTGCTGTAACCCGTATATCCGGAATACGTTTCACTTCAATTCCATATTCCCTTTCTAATTTGTTCAAAAAATCTTTGTCCGTTTTATTTGCTCCCCATACCAGATCATACGGATAATTTTCTTTTTGCACAATGGGCAGCGTATCAATAATTTCAAAGGAAAACGTGAATATAACAATATATATAAACGCTCCTGCTATATACGAAATATTAATATGCCTGTAAAAATTGCTACACCAGTCATCTATCCAGAGAATTTTCTTATAATATCCTTTTCCTCTTTCAAAACGCTTTATAAAATAAGCACCATAGAAATATAAAAAAAGTAATATTGTAATAACTGCCAGTAAGGTTGGAACCGTATTACCGCTTTTACCCCAGTATGTCATAAGGGATATAATCGTAATTCCAGCCATAATAATTGTCACAAAGCACATTTTAATATTTACTTTTGTCCGTTGTCTTGTCTCACTTTCATTACTGATAAGATAATCAATACCCAGACACGAGATTGCCTGATCACAAGCGATAAATCCCAGTCCAAAAATCAAAAAACTGATAATTAATGTAAGTTTCAACGGAGCCTCACCATATTGAATATGACCCTTTATATTTGTAAAAAAATATTCTAAAATAATTTTTAAACCCTTTGATTCATAAATTCCTAATACGATTCCTAATATTATACTGAATCCAACAATTCCCAAATATTCGAATAAAATAAATCTGTATTTATACTTTCTTTTCATTCCGAATACAGTTAACGTTTTGTATATAGCGGCTCGTTTTCTTATGTATCCACTCAACAGTAAGATCAGCAGGATCAACAATAAACCATATGGAATAAGAAATTCTTTTTCCACTTCTATGATCAAATATGTCATTTGAGGGATGGATCCTGTTGATATGTACGAAAGGCAGCCACCCACTGCTGTCGAAAAGTATATTAATGAAATAATCCAACTACATCCTAAAACCGTTCGAATATAATCATTCTTATTTTCTCTTAATATATCTCTAAACAACCTGTTCATACTTCTTCCACCATCCCTCTTCATATTATAAGAATAATCTGTATACCGCCAAAAAGATAATACACATTATTTTTATTAAAAATGAAATTCCAGTCATTCCTTCTGCAATCATTGATTCTTTATGTCTTGCACGTCCCACCGCACATATAATATTCAATACTAAAAACATACAACAACATACCGCACCAACAACAATTAATGTATTAGCCGTTCCTATGCCTCCCTCCTCATCTATTAATCTTTGCAGATTAGAGTGCAGCATAATATTAATTCTCCACACGCACAATATAATTCCCACCACATTAAATGGAATATCAATCATTAAAATAGCATTCCCTAATTTCTTCATAACATAGTACCTCCTTACTTTTTTAATAACAGAAAAACTGTAACATCTATTTTCCTAATGTTATCTTTATACTTCTTTCGCTCCTTTCCGATTTTATTGTGTATGTTACAATTATTTCTATTATTTTTTGCTTTTTCATTATCTATTTTGAATATATATCTTTTTTCGATATATGTCAATATTTTGATTATATATTTTTTTGCTATATATAACATTTTGATTCTTACTATTTATATGTAACTGTTATCTTCCCCTATATACTGAGAACCTTCCGTCTACCGCTTCTTTCGAACGCATGGCACGCAAAAAAGAAGATGTCCAGCAAGTACTGCCTTACACCTTCTTCTTTCATTGTAATTTTGTATTTTATTTTTGATACAAAAATCTTATTTCTATTCATTCCTGATTGCCGCCAGCGGACTCAACTTCATTGCCCGCTTCGCCGGGAAATATCCCGCAAGTACTCCAACCAATACTGCAAATGCCATAGACAACAGTACCAGCCACCACGGAATATACGAAATATTACTGTCCGTACCCGTAGACAATACACCACTATTGCCTGCCACAACATTGATCACTGCCGACATTGCAAAGCTTAAGATATTTCCGGCAATGCCGCCCAAAAGTCCAATAAAAGCTGCTTCTAACAGGAACATTTCGCGGATATTCCTAAGGCTGCATCCCAGTACCTTCATTACACCGATTTCTTTCGTCCGTTCATAGATTGACATCATCATCGTGTTGGCAATTCCAATCGCCGCTACCAATAATGAGACAGCTCCGATTCCACCAAGTACCGCCTGCACGACTGCAAACTGACTCTTCATACTGTCCAGATATTCCGCATTGGTCTCAACATTATATCCCATATTACGGATCACATCAGCCACTTCATTCACATGGTCCATATCATCTGCCTTCACCTTCAGTGATGTGTAATAGAATTCTTTCAACGGTTTTCCTGCTTTGGTCTGTGGCTGTCCCGGAATCACTCTTCCCGCATATTCTTTCCGAAGAATCTGCTTTAATGTCTCCAGATCACAATATACACTGTCATAGTTTGCAGAATAATCATCCAGACCGCCGCTTACAATACCGCTTGCCCTTACCACATACTTCTGCACGTTCTTTGGCTGTCCGGAGTCCGACTGTCCATCGCTTCCAGAACTATCGCTACTTCCTCCGAAAGCCGCGCTGTTATCCGTATCATAATTTTCTGTATCTGTGATCAAAAACATAGAATCTTTCATCAGATTAATATTCGGAGTTTCTCCGGTATCATAATACCCATTTCCACTTCCTTTTTCATAAAAATCCGTGATCACACCATTTCCAAATACAAGATCCAGTTTTCCTGTCTTTGGAAGCGTTCCTTCGCCAAGATCAATATTCTGCGCTTTTAATCCTTCCGGTGTCATGCCCTGTAACTGGACATTTGCGATATAAGATCCTTTCAGCAGAATTACGGATGTCTCATAAATTGGTGCTGCCAGCTTCACATGGTTCAATTTGCTGATTGTTTCTACAAGCCGGTCATCAATTCTTTTTTCCGACTGCTCATCGGCTCCGGTGCTGTCTGACATCATGCCGTCACCGCCGTCTGTTCCCGTCACAGTGATACTGGTCAGTCCCCCGGACTGCTCAACCTCCTGATAAAGGGATTGCTGCATGCCAAGTCCAAGTGAAATCATAACTACGATAGATGCTGTACCGATCAACACGCCAAGGACCGTCAGAAATGTACGAAGCTTTCTTCTCCGCAGACTATTGATGCTCATCCTCAGAAGATCGTTCCAGTTCATCCAGTAATTCCTCCTCTTCACTTTCTGCCAGTTGTTTCTTTTTGCGTTTCTTTAAGATTACGACTGCTGCCACGGCTGCAATGACCAGAACCACGATCACAACAGGAATCACCGGAAAGCTTTTCTGTGTCTCTTCTTCCGGAACATCTGCTGCCACCGCCTCATCATCCATTTTTTCCGTGACTTCCAGTGTCAGATCTTTCGTTGTCTTAGAAATATTGCCGGATTCATCTTCATAACTGAGCGTCATCGTCACTTTCGACGGACCGTCCGACACTTTCTTACCTTCCAGCATTGCATCGATCGAACCCGTAGCACCTGATTCTACATTTCCGATAAATACTTCTGATTTCTTAATATTCTTTCCTTCAAATGTTGCCTTTACATTATAGAGCTTGATTCTTCCCAGATTATACAGGCTGCACATTACATTGGCCTCTTCACCGACTGCAATGCTCTGCGGACTGATCTCAAAATCACTGAATTCGAATCTTGCATCCTGTTTGACAGGAATGGAAATACTTGATGAACCCTCTACCTGTGTGGCATTCGGATCTTCGTATTTCATAGAAAGATCCATACTGTATGGTTTCTGTAACAGATCTGCCTTGGCATTCAGTTCGATGCTGATATCGGCTGTTCCGTTTGGAGCAATACTGTCCAGATAGATGGAGCTTGCGCCGGATGATGGTAAGAATGCCGGTGATGTAGACTGCTCGTCACTTCCCTCGGTCGGTGCTGCAAGGTCGAATAACATATTGCTGACTTTCATCTTAGATGTGTTCTTCAGATGGATCGTCAGTTTAAAATTGCTGCCCGCACGTACCTCTGCCGGATCAGTTGAAAATCCGGTAACGATCACACGTGGAACCGATCCATTTCCGGATGCTGCACTTCCATCTGAACCGCCATCAGAAACGCCTCCACTATACACTGCATCACCGTTGCTGTAGCCTCCGGCATCCAGACTCTGATAAGATGCACCATAACCGCTGTCTGCACCTTTGCCATTATTATCTACATTGTTATCTGTATTTTTGTCATCTTTGTTATTTTTATTATCACTCTTCTGCTCCGGCTTTGCCGTAGTATTTACATAGAATTGTTTTTCAGCTTCTTCCTGTCCGTCCGCTGCGATTTTGAACTTTAATGTATAGCGGGATGTCGGAACATCTTCTCTCTGTGTGAAATCAAACGATACGTCTTTAGATTTTTCATTTTCTAATGTTCCTAATGTTCCTAAGTTCTTCTGATAGCTCTGCATCTCAGTCTTGAACGGCCAGACATCATTGTTATCCCCCAGATCCGGTGTCACCGTTACATTATTCATTGGATTACCCGAATGATTCGTTACGGTAAATGTCCAGGTCTTCTTTTCTCCGGCCTTGTAAGTCGGTACCTTATTGTCCTTCGACTCGATTGTGATTCCGGCAGATGCTGCCTGTACTATCTGTGGGCGCAGCATGGTTGTCATCATGATTACTGCCAGAAAGGCAACGACGATCCATTTCAAGTAATTATCTCCTGCTTCTTTTTTTATTGCTCTTTGCATGTTTTCCTCCTTCTTCTCTTCCTTTTCTTTTTCTATTTTTATCTGTTTTTATTTTCTGCCAGCCATTGCTCTATTGTTTTATTTTATCGTCTCTTTTTGTCATCTCTTCGCGTTGCTCTGTTTTCCTGTTATCTTCTATCTTCAGGATTTTCCCATCCCGGATATGGAATACACGATCCGCATAAGTTGCCAGATGATCATCATGTGTGACCATGACCAGTGTCTTCTTCTGCTCTCTGACTACCCGCTGCATCAGTTCCATCACTTCTTCCGAGGTATGCGAGTCCAAATTTCCGGTTGGCTCATCGGCAAATATAATATCCGGATCGACCACCAGCGCCCTGGCTACGCCGACTCTCTGCTGCTGTCCTCCCGACATCTGGTTCGGCAGATGCTTCTTATGCTTTCCAAGCTTCACCAGATCTAACATTGCATTGGCCTTTTTCATCCTGACATCTCTTGGAACCCTACGGAAACTTAATGGCAATGCTACATTTTCCACCGCATTCAGTGTTCCCATCAGATGAAATGACTGAAAGATGAATCCGACATGATCCCGCCGGAATGTAACGAGCTGTTCTTCATTTAATTTTTCAATATGTTTTCCGGCAATGCTGACTTCTCCTTTGGTCGGTTTTTCCAGACCCGCCAGCATATTCAGTAATGTCGATTTACCGGAACCGGATGTTCCTACGATCGCACAGAATTCACCTTCATATATCTCAAAATTCACACCATCCAGTGCCCGCACAATTTCGTCACCGACACGGTACAGCTTGTATAGATTCTTTACTTCAATTACCTTTTTCATAATCCTCCCCTCTGTCTTTTTCAGACTTTTTACAGTATAAATTTATATTACTATAAAAATATAAAGACTTCTTCCATGAAATTATGAAGATTTTATGAAGATTAACCATCCGTCAGATAACACTTCTTTTTTATCTATTCTTCTTTTATCGTACCGTATCGCATTTTGTACAATTTTTCCTTATATTCTTCGTGCATAATTTTTCAAAAGTGGTATAATTGGTAGGACAATTTTTACTAAAGATAGGTGGACACACTTTTTGTCCACCAGAATATTGGGAGGGAAAAATGAAATTTGTAAAACAATTCATGATTATTCTGGCGATATCTTTCGTCGGAGAAGCATTGCACTCTTTACTGCCGCTCCCGGTTCCTGCCAGCATCTATGGTCTTGTCCTAATGCTGATCGGACTACAAACCGGCATACTTCCGCTCAGTGCGGTGGATGAAGCCGGCGGATTTCTGATTGAGATTATGCCGATGCTGTTCATTCCTGCAGGAGTCGGGCTTATGGTTTCCTGGGGCGCATTGAAACCCGTGATTCTTCCGATCAGTATTATCATCGTCGTTACAACAATTCTCGTCATGGGCGTCAGCGGACGGATAGCACAGTTTATACTAAAAAGAGAGGATAAGAAACATGAGTAAAATATTACAGGATTCCACATTTTTCTGTCTGGCGATCAGCCTGATCGGATATGAGATTGGTATCATTCTCAGACAAAAAACGAAACTTGCACTTTGTAATCCACTGCTGATCTCCATTGTATTTGTTATTATTATTTTGAAAGTTACCAATATTAAATATGAAGTGTATGAGGACGGCTCGCAGTTACTCAGCTATCTGCTGACACCTTCTACGGTCTGCCTTGCAATTCCTCTGTATCAGCAGATGGGACTGCTAAAGAAGAACATGAAAGCAATTCTTGCCGGAATTCTCTCCGGAGTCTTCACAAGTCTTGCCGGCGTGTGGGTCTTCTCAACATTATTTCATCTGGATAAGCAGATCTATGCAACGTTACTTCCGAAGTCGATTACAACAGCAATCGGAATGGGTATTTCGGAAGAGCTTGGCGGAATCGTTACCATTACAGTAGCCGCCATCATTATCACCGGTATCATCGGAAATATGTTTGGTGATGTAATCTGCAGACTGTGCGGAATCAGACATCCTATCGCAACGGGACTTGCGATCGGTACCGCAACGCATGCCATGGGAACTGCAAAAGCTATGGAAATCGGTGAGATCGAAGGTGCCATGAGCAGTCTTTCTATTGCGGTTGCCGGACTTATAACGGTTGTCGGATCAACTATTTTCTATCAATTATATTAAAAATATGAATATGAATTAGACATATGGAGGTAAATGATTATGGAAAAAACAATTATCTGCATCGGACGTGAATATGGAAGCGGTGGACATGCCATCGGACAGATTCTGGCAAAACGCACCGGATATGAATTCTATGACAAAGACCGTTTCATCGCAATCGCAAAGGAACGCGGCTTCGAAGGTGAAGTCGAAGAATATCTGGAAGAGCAGCCGATGAACAGCTTACTGTATTCTATCGCTCTTAACTACTCCAGACCGAAGAAAAAACCTTTCCCTTTTGAATTGGTAGAAGAACTGGCTGCCGAAAAGCCCTGCATCATTATCGGACGTTGCGCCGGTTATCTGACACACGGACAGGACAATGCATTCAGCGTATTCGTTCATGCGGATATGGAGAAACGTATCGCAACCGTTATGGCACGCGATCATATCAATACTCGATTAAAGGCCAAACGCAAGATTGAAGAGATTGACGAGAAGCGCAGTGCTTTCCGTAAAGAATTCACAGGGCAAGAGTGGGGACAGTCAAAATATTATAATCTGTCTATTGATACCACACATCTGACTTTTGATCAGGCTGCGGATCTGATTCTTTATTATAAGAAACTTGCGGAAGAATCACATGAATAGACACGAATCTGCAAATCTAACTTTATAAATTTCTTTATGAATCAGACTTTCTGTGCTAAAATTTTTGTGACAAGAATTTTGGCACAGAATTTTTATACCCAATATGCAAGAAAAGCTGCCAGTGGTAGGTTTTCTGTATTACCATTTATCATAAAGATACGGATTTGACATAAGGAGGATTTGACATGATCAAGGTCATTGGTCTTAATATCAAAGTATTAAAAAAAGAGCCTTTCTCCGGCTCTCATCAGGGGATGCGCTTCTTCATGCGTGCAGAAGATGATACACTGCATGTGTGGGTATATCCGGAACCGTGGTGTTTCGAGAAGACTTCCGATGATATGAAGACCGCAAAAGATTTTCCATTTACCCAGGAGGGACTGGATGATTCAATGGAATGGATCAGCCAGGAATTCGAAAATCGGAAGGATTACTGGATGCAGATGGAGAAGGATAAGATGAAGATGATATTGCAGGGGCGCGGGGATTCGTAGATGGGACGCCGCTGCGGCTGGGATCTTATGAATCCCGCCATAAATACTTAAGCTCGCTACGCTCGCGTGAGATTTCTTTTTATATTTGTTTTACCTTTGCGAATATGTATTTCAGGTATTTGTGTTCTTCATTCGGATCGATGACGTTTACGATACTCAGGCTGTAGATGTCGGAATCGAATTGTTTTGATTCTTTTTTCATAAGGTCTTTGATTTCCCGGTATGTATCTCTGATATCGCCGTCACTCTCCCGGCAGACTGCTGCCAGATATTCACCTGGTTCCATTTCCACGATATCTTCTTTATTCCTGCATCCTTCTTCTGTAAAACTAAATACATTTTTATAGGTATAATTTTCTCTCAGAAATTGTTCTTTATCGATAGAAGCACCCATTGGAAATGCCTGAATACCTGGATTATCACAACGTTTCAGGTGTCTGCGGATATCTTTTTCAATCTCGCCGGATGAGGTTGCCGGCTTTGATATTACTTCGGTAAATATAAAATACCACGAAACCCCAATCTCACGAATTACCGGATGTCCCTGATCTGCAATACGGATCTGATCCAGAATCTGTCTGGTTCCTGCAATGGTGCGAATCTTACGGTCCAGTTCCTGCCGCATAAGAAGCAGTTTGTCATACTGCTGTTCTACAAATTCATCGAATCTTATCTCTTCTCCGCCAAGCAGATATTCTTTGATATCTCCAACCGAACAATCCAGCCCCCGGAATGTCCGTATAAAATAATATGAACTGATCTGTGCATAACTATAGTAACGATAGCCATTGACCGGGTTCTTCTTCGGCACAAGAATTCCCTGTCGTTCATAATACCGTAAGGTATCTCTGGTGGTCTGGCACATCTTTGCAAATTCGCCTGCGGTGATACAATATTCGCCTTTTGCCTGCATAGCTTTCACTTCTCTCTTCTCTTAACTTTCTGCAATCAGCAATACTTTCTTTTATAAATCAATTTCTTTCTTGTTCTCTTGACATGGGGGTTACACCCAGTTTTATTCTATCACAGGATTTGCGGTATGACACTGCATTTTCCGCAACTCACTGAACTTAATCACTATTTAGTATTTTTTGAATTTTAGACGAAACGCAAATACCGTTAAAATTTCGGAAATACAGCATACACAATGGAGGTCTCTCATGAATATTTTAAAGAAAATATACTGCCGCATTTTTCAGACTTGTTTTCGTATCGCACTCCCTGTTCTTCCTTACAGAGAACCGGAACTGATCGACGGATTCAAACACGTCCCGGAAGTCCTGAAAAAACATCACATTTCCCATATCCTGCTCGTCACCGATCCGGGGGTCTACAAACTCGGGCTTACAAAACCTTTGGAAAAACAGCTTTTAAAATCTGAAATTTCATGTACAATATATAAAGATACAGTTGCAAATCCGACTTCTGCAAATATAGAAGAAGCCAAAGATCTTTATCTGGCACACGGATGTCAGGCACTTCTGGCTTTCGGTGGCGGCTCTTCCATGGACTGTGCCAAAGCAGTCGGTGCAAGACTTGCCCGCCCGAACAAACCGCTGGCCAAGATGGAAGGTATCTTAAAGATCTGGCATAAGCTTCCACTTCTGATCGCAGTTCCGACAACTGCCGGAACCGGAAGTGAAACCACGCTTGCAGCTGTCATCACTGATGCAGATACACATCACAAATATGCAATTAACGATTTTAATCTGATTCCGGATTATGCGGTTCTTGAGCCGTCCGTTACGTATGGACTTCCGCCGCAGCTTACGGCAACTACGGGAATGGATGCGCTGACACATGCGATCGAGGCTTATATTGGTCGTTCAACTACGAAGCAGACCCGCGCCGCATCGATCGAAGCGATCCAGCTGATCTTCGATAACCTGCAGACTGCATATAAAAATGGAAATGATAAAACTGCAAGACGTAACATGCTCCGCGCCTCTTATCTCGCCGGAACGGCATTTACCAAGAGTTATGTCGGATATGTACACGCTGTAGCTCACAGTCTCGGCGGATGCTACGGTATCCCGCACGGACTTGCCAATTCCGTACTCCTTCCGATCGTACTGGAAGCGTATGGAACTGCTGCACATAAGAAACTGGCCAGACTTGCACGGATCACCGGCATTTCTGATTCGAAACTTGATGCAGTTGCAGCCGAAGAATTCATCAACCACATCCGCAGCATGAACATTTCCATGAATATCCCGGAGACCCTGGACGGTATCCGTAATGAAGATATTCCAAAGCTTGCCTGTTATGCGGGCAAAGAAGCCAACCCGCTCTACCCGGTACCTTCGTTATGGGGACCTGAGAAACTGGAACAGATGTATCATCTTGTACAGGAGGTAAGTGAACATGACAGAAACAGAAATTCAGAACATCCTGGAAAAGCAGCATAAATTTTTCCAGACAGGCCAGACACTGCCTGTAAATTATCGTATAGAACAACTCAAAAAATTAAAAGATTCCATCATCCGGCATGAACCGGACCTGAACCTTGCCTTAAAAGCCGACCTCGGAAAAAGCGAGACTGAAAGCTATATGTGTGAGGTAGGACTCACTCTTTCAGAACTTAGCTGGATGTTGAAGCACATCAAGAAACTGACGAAGGAGAAATGGGTTCCGACGCCATTGGCACAGTTTGCCGCCAAAAGCTTCCGCTCGCCTTCGCCTTACGGAACAGTTCTCATCATGAGTCCGTGGAACTACCCGGTTCTTCTGACACTGGAACCACTGATTGACGCACTGGCAGCCGGCAATACCGCTGTTGTTAAACCAAGCGCTTATGCACCAGCCACCAGCCGTGTCATGCAGGAGATCATCGAAGAATGCTTCTCCGAAGAATATGTTGCTGTCGTAACCGGCGGACGTGCGGAAAATCAGGCTCTTTTGAACCAGCGTTTTGATAAGATCTTCTTCACCGGCGGAAAGACGGTCGGACGCGAAGTCTTAAGACATGCAGCCGAATACCTAACACCGGTCACACTGGAGCTTGGTGGCAAAAGCCCATGTATCGTGGATTCCACAGCCAAGATTCCACTTGCCGCAAGACGTATCGTTTTTGGAAAATACTTAAACTGCGGACAGACCTGTGTTGCTCCGGATTATATCCTCTGCGACAAAGCCATTCGTGACCAGTTGATCGATGCAATCAAATCCGAGATCCGCCGTCAGTTCGGCAAACACCCGTTGGAAAATCCAAGTTACGGTAAAATTATCAACCGGAAGCATTTCCAGCGTCTGCAGGGACTGATCGATTCATCGAAAGTAATAATCGGCGGGCAGTCCGATGCCAAGATTTTACGCATCGCACCTACCGTTATGAAAAATGTCACCTGGGATGATGCCATTATGGGCGAAGAAATCTTCGGACCGATTCTTCCAATTCTGACTTACGAATCACTGGATGAAGCCATCCAGACCGTGGAATCGCATCCACATCCGCTGGCACTGTATTTCTTCAGTGAAGACAAAGCTGCTCAGAAGAAAGTCCTTGACCGCTGTCACTTCGGCGGTGGCTGTATCAACGATACCATCATCCATCTTGCCACCAGCGCCATGCCGTTCGGTGGTGTCGGCGAAAGCGGCATGGGCGGATATCACGGACAGGCCGGATTTGATGAGTTTACACATTACAGAAGTATTGTGGATAAGAAGACGTGGATGGATCTGCCGGTGCGGTATCAGAGGTATAATAAGTTTAAGAGGAAGATGCTGCGGATGTTTTTAAAATAATTTTCTAAGTCATGAACCACCAGTTCAACTGGTGGTTTGATTATGCCCCTATAAGGGGCCTATGCCTGCAACGCCTGAAAGGCGGATGCCTCAAGCA
>OCTW013428333.1_pt1 | contig 74126 bp, 56 predicted proteins | sample 1539671 | NCBI WGS metagenome assembly OCTW01 (sample SAMN02144230, study PRJEB22623) | gut metagenome | biome: sheep rumen | host: Ovis aries | place: New Zealand | reverse complement strand
CAGTGTCGCCTTCGTAGGCTCCAATGAAGAAGATGGCCCTGGTGTCCCATTCCTGGATCAGATAGACAAACGGACGATTGGCATGGAAGGTGGCATTCTCATAATCCACAGGGCCTGCAGTGCCTGCCATCATGGCTACTGTCACGGCACTTGCCTTCGTACCCTCTTCCGAAACCTCTATGGCGGCCTTCTGCTTCAGCAGACTGACGTACAACTCCTTGTAGTTCTTGCTGATACCTGCGAAATCGGCCTTCTCGCTGTCGAACATCGAAGGAGCACCCAACTGGCTGATGAGATCATTCAGTCTGATGTCGCTGTTTGTCTTGAAGCGAGGCAACTTCAGATCCACGACGGCATTTCCGACTGGCATGTTCCTTTCCCAATAGTCATTGGTAAGCGCCTTGACGACATCATCCACCGTCTTGCCCTCAGAGGGAAGCAGCACGTACATCCTGTACTTGTCGCCGCTGCCGAAAGGCAAGCATACCGACGAGAAGACGTCGTTGGCACCATACTGGATCAGCGCGTTCCGATACATCATGGGGACCGTGGCGGCAGTGCCGTCGGCCTTGGTGAATGTCTCTTCCTTCGTATCCTGCTCGTCGAACTTCTCCGTCCATGTGGCCTTGAAGTAGATGGCATTCATCAGCACGAGTTTGGCCTCTGGACTCAGTTGGTCGATAATCTTCGGAATCATGCCCTCGCTCTTCTCGTTGCACCAGCCGTTGAGATAGTCGAGCGAGGCGGGTTCCGAGAAGTCGAGCGAAGCCACATCGGCCTCGTAGTAATCACTCATATTCTGCTTATAGGTATCCTCCAAAACCACATCCTGATCTGCCGCCACGATGTTGGCAATCTGAAGTGTGACGGAGGGATCAGCCAGCGGTGCCTGCTGGATAAGAGCCTGACAATAGGCATTGACGGCAGCCTTGTCGCCAGCCCCGAAGCCCAGCACACGCGTAATCTCCTCTTCAGTCTTTCCTGCGGCTCCGTCGTTGAGCATTCCCATCACGTAGGTCACGCTCAGCGGCGAGGTGACGATGCTCTTCCTTTCCTGCTGAGCATCATGGATGGCACGATAGAGGTTAAAGGTGAAGTCGTTGTTCTTCTTGGCAAATGCCAGTTGCTCCGCCGTCAATTGAATGGCACGGGTCTGAGGCAGCATATCCACCACCATGCCGTCTTCGGGATCAGGGGTTTCCGACTCATCCTCGTCCTCCTTGGGATTGTCGGGCTTCGGCTGTTCCTGTTTCGGCTGATCAGGAACCTCCACCACATCATTCCCACTACTGCAAGCCGTCAGCAATCCCATTGCCAACAGCAACATTCCAACGTTAAGAATCACTTTTTTCATAATTGCCAATATAAACAGTTTCACAAATATAACTCCAAAACAGCAAAAACACTGCATGAACGAGAGATTATTTATACATATTTAACACACATACAAATTAATTCTGTCAAATCATCACCTGGGTATTGGTTTTGTTGTAGCAAAGATAAGAATAAGGCACATAACTTCCAAACTTTTTTGAAAAATCATTCAGGAGGCGTCGCATTGTTAATTTACCACATAAGACTCTATTATTTACTTCTATTTATCATCCTTTTTTCTTGTGATCATTCTTCCAACTATCAGCACCGCTACGATGCTGCCATCACGGAAAAGGCGCTGACGGAGCGCAAGAACCTGTGGCTGACGATCGCCATCGCAGCACTCTCAGCAATGGGGCTGGCACTACTCGCCGTAGTCTATCTATCCAGAAAAGCAAAGGAATATAAGGGCATCATCGACAAGAACATTGAACATATCTATCAGGCGGAGCAGAAAATAGAACTGCTGCAGTCAACAGGCAAGGACTATGAGCACGAGATAAAAGTGCTGAAGGAACAATTACCGCCACAGGCTTCGCAACCCGAAATAACCGCTATACCGCCTGATGGCTGAGCAACCGTTGTTCGGCTAATTGCTCGTATTTCGTTCCAGGGCGCCCGTAGTTGGCGTAGGGATAGATAGAGATGCCACCACGGGGCGTGAACAGGCCAACGACCTCAATATATTTGGGATCCATCAGGCGCACCAGGTCCTTCATGATCGTGTTCACGCAGTCTTCGTGGAAGTCGCCATGGTTACGGAACGAGAAGAGGTAGAGTTTCAGGCTCTTCGACTCCACCATCCGCTCGCCAGGGATATAGAGAATCTTGATCTCCGCAAAGTCGGGCTGTCCTGTGATGGGACAGAGCGACGTAAACTCTGGACAGTTGAACTGCACCCAGTAGTCGTTATCCGGATGCTTGTTCACGAATGTCTCCAGCACCTCTGGGGCATAGTCCATGCGATACTCAGTCTTCTTGCCAAGGGCTTGTAATCCTTCTTGTTCCCTCATAGTTCGTTTACCTTAAATATATTATATGCAATATTGCGATCGAAGACATCCTCGTGGTCGTGCTCCTTGGTATATCTCACCACGCGCCTGGTGACAGGGAGTGCGACGATCTCATAGAGGGTCTTCAGCGACACCTGCGTGATCACCAGCGAGGGCATCTCCTCCCAGGGGATCACGCCACCCAGCGCCAGTGGGAAGAAGATGATGGAGTCTGTCAGTTCGCCAAAGATCGTGCTCAGCACGGCACGATAGGAGAAGTTCCTGCCTCCCGAGGAGAGTTTCATGCGGCTCATCACGTAGGCATTGACAAACGATCCTGCGAGGAAGGCCAGGAACGATGCCCCTGCGATCCTCGGAGCCAGTCCGAATATCTGGTGGAAGCCCTCCTCACCATCCCAATAGGAAGCCCCAGGGATCCAGTCAGCGATGGCGCCGAAGGTGACGAAGAGGAAGTTCATGGCGAAGCCCAGCCAGATGAGCAGCCGCGTGCGCCCATAGCCCCACACCTCGCACACCACGTCGTTGATGATGTAACTCACGGGGAAGACGATCAGTCCAGCCGTCATGTTTGCTGGTCCAAACGAGATTTGTTTTGTCTCAAGTACGTTTGCCGTAATCAGGCAGACGCAGAACAGTATGCCGTAAAGCATAAACAGCACACTGATCTTCTGTTCATTCTTTTGTTCCATAATTCTTGTTTTGTTAAAGGGGGTCGGCCAATGACTATCATTGGCGTTTGCAAGTACCCCTTGTTTTTTCTTATAATAGGTAGAGCAGCCAGCCCATATAGACTGCAAAGCCCAGGATCAGCACAGCACCCTCCCTGCGCGAGACAGAGTATTTGGTGTAGGCGAAGAGCCAGAGGATGCCTACGCTCACCAGCATCATCATCAGATCGACGATGGTGATACCCATGATGCGCATGGGATGGATCACGGCAGTGGCACCCAGCACCATCAGGATGTTGAAGACATTCGACCCCAGCACGTTGCCGATGGCAATGGCAGAGCGTCCCTTATAGGCTGCCACCACGCTCGTGGCCAGTTCGGGCAGCGACGTGCCACCTGCCACGATCGTCAGGCCTACGACACTCTGGCGGACGCCATAGCGATAGGCGACGTATGAGGCAGCATCCACGAAGAGATCGCTACCCACGATCAGGCAGGCCAGACCCAGGATGATGAAGCAGATGTTACGCCAGAGCCCAGAATAGTCGTTGGGCAGTTCACGATTGTCCTCGAGTTCCTCTTCCGTAGGCATCAGGCCCTGTTTCTTGGCACTCTGGAAGGTATAGATCATGAAGATCAGGAAGCCCACCAGCAGGATGATACCGTCGCTCCTGCTGATCTCGTTACCCCAGAGGTGAGGAGAGTCCATATCATCGAAGCAAAGCAGGAACAGCACGACGGACGCGAACACTGCGAAGGGTACGTCCTTCTTCACCGTGGAGGGGGATACGGCCATGGGAGCCACGACAGCAGAGCAGCCCACGATAAGCATCGTATTGAAGATGTTTGAGCCAATCACATTACCCACAGCCAGGTCGGAAGTACCTTTTAAGGCAGACACCATACTGACGAACAGTTCTGGTGCCGACGTGCCTGCTGCCACGATGGTGAGGCCAATGACAATCTCTGGCACATGCATGCCACGAGCCAGCGACGAGGCACCTTCCGTCAGCCTGTCAGCCCCCCATAATACGAGGGCCACACCCACAATGATATAAACAATGTTGATCAACATAGAACTATTACTTTTTATTCTTCATCATCGTCTTCATCCCAGTCGTCTCCAAAGAAACTGTCATAGTCCCCGTCCAGGGCAGGGCCCACGAACGCATCCATGGCACGACGGTCCTTCTTAGTCGGACGCCCAGTACCCCTGGCCCTATTGACAAAACCACTGATGCGGTTCATCTCCAGCAACTCATACTGGTCAGGCGTCGTCACGTTCTCATAGATTTCGGGCAGCAGTTTCGCCCCCACTCTCTGCTCTATAGTCTTCAGTATCTTGAAGGAGTAAGTCACAGGAGGCTTGCGCACAGCGACCACCTCACCAGCCTTCACAGTGTGGGAGGGTTTCACGTTCACGCCCTTAATGGTGACACGTCCGTTCTTACAGGCATCGGCAGCGATGGATCGCGTCTTGAAGATGCGCGCTGCCCACAACCACTTGTCTATTCTTGCTACGTCACCCATTACCGTTCTCTCCTCTTTTCCTCTTTCCTCTCTTATTGAACTGGTTCATCGTGATGTCGATGCCAGCCAGCACGAAACTCTTGATGATCTCCACCCCGAGGTCGATACTGGGCTGGAGAGCCTTCAGTTCGTCTTCATCATACTTGCCCAGCACCCAGTCAACCTGCATGCCATGGGGGAAGTCATTGCCAATGCCCATCCGAAGACGCGCATAGTCCTGCCCTATCAGTTGCTGGATATGCCCCAGGCCGTTGTGCCCCCCATTGGAGCCACTGGCCTTCAGGCGGAAGTCCCCCAGGGGCAGAGCCACATCGTCGCTGATGACGAGCAGGCGGCTCTGGTCGATATTCTCCTTGTTCAGCCAATAGCGTACGGCATTGCCGCTGAGATTCATAAACGTAGAGGGCTTGAGCAAATACACCTTACGGCCTTTGAGCGACGTCTCTGCCACGAAACCGTAGCGACGGTCTTCAAAATGAATATTGGACGCCTTAGCGAAGGCATCCAATACCATAAAGCCTGTATTGTGGCGGGTCAGTTCGTATTCGTCACCAACGTTTCCCAGACCAACAATTAAGTACTTGTCCATTCCCTTCTGTTATAGGAATTACTCAGCAGCAGCGTCGCCAGCGGCGGCTGCAGAACGAGAAGCACGCGTAGCCTTCACAGAGCAGACGACCACCTGTGCAGGAGTAGCAATCTGCAGACCTTCGAAGTTCAGTTCTGCCACCTTGATGGCCTTACCCAGTTTCAGGTCTGTCACGTCGATCTCCAGCACCTCAGGGATCTGCTTGTAGGGAGCCGTCACATTCAGTTGGCGCACTGCCTGGCTCAGACGACCACCATCGCGCACACCCTGGGCATGACCTGTCAGTTTCACAGGGATACCGATCGTGATGGGCTTGGTCTCATTCACCTCGAAGAAATCGATATGCATGACAGCATCCGTCGTCGGATGGAACTGGATTTCCTTCATCACTGCCTTGTGAGCCTCACCGTCGATGGACAGGTTGACTACATACACATCGGGAGAATAGACCACCTTGCGCAACTGAGTTGCTGGGATGGCAAATGATACGGCCTCAGGAAGACCATTCTCACCTTTCTTCTCACCATAGAGGTTACAAGGAACAAAACCCTCCTTGCGGAGTTCCTTTGCGGCTTTCTTGCCTGTCGTGGCGCGCTTCTGGCCACTTACACTCATTTCTTTCATAATTGTGTTACTCTAAATTAAGTTATTTACTGACTGCTTAATTCGCCATCACACGAAAAATTCGTAGTGCTTTGAGAAAAGCGGTGCAAAGGTACAACAAAAAAGTGAAAAGCATCAAGAGATACTAAAAAAAAATCATTTTTAACGTATTTTTCCTGCTTTTTCTTGCAAAATCATGGAAAAATATATACCTTTGCAGTTCAGAAGGAAGAAACTTAAATAACATATTTATATTTAAAGCATCAGGTGAGATGATTAATAGGGAAATTATCAGAATTAAGATCGTTCAGTTAACCTACGCTTACTATCAAAACGGTAACAAGAACATCGATGCGGCTGAAAAGGAACTTTTCTTCAGTCTTTCAAAGGCATACGACCTCTACAACTACCTGCTGGCGCTCATAGTGGCTATCACGAAGGAAGCAGGGCGGAGGTTGGAAGTGGCCCAGTCGCGTGCCAAGCGAGAAGGGACGGAAGAGCCCTCGCAGAAATTCGTCTTCAACCGCTTTGCCATACAGTTGGGCGAGAACAAGGCCCTTCAGGAGTTTATGAGCACCCAGAAATTCGCATGGGAAGACTCTGCCGCATTCTTAGGACAGATCTTTGAGACCATCGAAAAGAGTGACATCTATCAGGCATATATGGTGAGTGATGAAGACAACTATGACGCAGACAGAGAACTATGGCGGAAGATATACAAGACCTTCATCATGGACAATGGCGACCTGGATACCATCATAGAAGACCAGAGCCTCTACTGGAACGATGACAAGGAGATTGTTGACACCTTCGTTCTGAAGACCATCAAGCGCTTCAAGGAGCAAAACGGTTCCAAAGAGGAACTGCTGCCCGAATGGGACAGCGAGGAGGAGAAGGACTTCGCCCGCAAACTGTTCCGTGCCGCCATCCTGAATGCCGACCAGTACCAGCACTATATGAGTGAGACATCACGCAACTGGGACTTCTCGCGTCTGGCCTATATGGATGTCATCCTCATGCAGATTGCCATTGCGGAAATGATGACGCTCCCCAACGTGCCCATCAGTGTCACCATCAACGAATACGTGGAACTCGCCAAACTCTATTCTACCAGAAAGAGCGGAGCCTACATAAACGGCATGCTCGATGCCATCGCCCGTAACCTGGTCAAGACAGGACGGCTGATGAAGCATATTGAGCCAAAGCAGCCCAAAGCAGGTAAAGGAAAGACAGGGCCAGTTGCCCAGACTCCTGCTGAGGGGCGCCCCAAGAAAATGAGGCAGCGTATCAAGAAGGGAATTGAATCCAAGGAAGGCGAAACGCCCCAGACAGGAACAGAAGACAAACAATAACACAAATAGAATATGACAGACATGGTATTAGCCGCTCAGGCGGCACAGGGAAGTGGTATGAGTATGATCATCATGATGGTGGCCATCTTTGCCATCATGTGGTTCTTTATGATCAAGCCACAGCAGAAAAAACAGAAAGAGATCCAGAAGTTCCAGAACGAATTGACTGAAGGACAGCAGGTCATCACGGGTGGCGGCATCTACGGAACAGTCAAGAGCATAGACCTCACCAAGAACACAGTAGATATCAAAATCGCTCGCGACGTGGTAATCACCGTTGACAAGGGTTACGTCTTCAAGGATACTGCCAATACCCCGTTACAGAAATAAGCGCTGGGACGATGGGCATGGGCAGACTATGGCAATATGTCAGGAATTTCTTGTTCAGTAAAATCAACAAGGAACTCCTGATATTCTTATTCTTCCTGGCTCTCTCGGGAATATTCTGGCTGTCGTTGACACTGAATGACACCTACGAACAGGAGTTTGCCATCCCCGTATCCATCATCGACGTACCCAAGAACGCCGTACTTACCTCAGAAGAGATAGACACCATCAAGATGACCATACGCGATAAGGGCATCGTCCTGGCTGCCTATCAGTATGGCGACTATCTGAAGGACATCCACATCAACTTCAGAAACCACACCCGAAATAACGGGACGGGAGTCATCCTGGCGCAAGACCTCCAGAAACTCGTCTATCAGCGACTGCTGACAGGATCGAAGATTATCAGCACCAAACCTGAGAAACTCGAGTTCTATTATAACTACGGTACGAAGAAGCAAGTCCCAGTCAGGTGGAGCGGACGCGTGATTCCAGAAGAACTGTACTTCATCTCACGTGTGGACTATTCTCCTGACAGCGTGACCGTCTATGCCTCTGATGAGAAATTAGACAGCATCAACATGGTCTATACAGAGCCCCTTAACTACGCCAATTTTCGCGACACCCTGGTGGTCAATTGCCAACTCAGCAAACTCAAGGGCGTGAAGATGGTGCCCGACCATATCAAGGTCAGTTTCTATACCGATGTACTCACCGAAGAGCGCATAGAGGGCATTCCCATCAAGGGTATCAACATGCCAGAAGGAAAAGAACTGAGGACCTTCCCCGCCAAGGTGACTGTCAGTTTCGTAACGGGCGTCAATATCTATCGCAACCTGCGGCCAGAAGACTTCCTCGTAGTAGCAGACTATCAGGAGATCAAGAAAAATCCATCGGAGAAATGCCGTATCTATCTGAAGGATGTACCTGCGGGTATCTCCAGAGCCAAACTTGAGACCACCATGGTAGATTACCTCATAGAGTCACAGGCCGAAGAAAGATGAAGATTGGAATAGCAGGAGGAATAGGCAGTGGGAAAAGTTACGTTTGCAAACGACTCCAGCAGCGTGGCTATGAGGTATATGACTGCGACAGTGCCGCCAAGCGCCTGTTGCGCACGTCACCTGAAATACGCGAGCAACTTATCCGTCTGATTGGCACAGAGGCCTACACTCAGGATGGGCAACTCAACAAGGCGGCCGTCTCACGATTCCTATTGGCCTCCTCCGATAACCAGAGAGCCATCAACGACGTAGTGCATCCTGCCGTTTTCCGCGACTTTGAGGACAGCGGCATGCAATGGATGGAGAGTGCCATCATGTACGAGTCGGGCATCTACCGCCTGGTGAATCGTGTCATCGTCGTCACTGCCCCCCTGGAGGTGCGCATCCAGCGTGTCATGCTGCGCGACCACCTCTCGCGCGAGAAGGTGCTCGAATGGATGGCCAGACAACTACCGCAGGAGGAGGTCGTCAAGCGTGCAGACTTTGAACTCGTCAATGACGGACAAACAGACATAGAACAACAATTAAACAAAATTATAGAACAATGCAACAGACCATTTTAGCAATCTCCGGCAAGCCCGGACTTTACAGACTCATCTCCCGAGGAAACAACAACCTGATTGTCGAGGCCCTCGACGAAACCCATAAGCGCATGCCAGCCTTTGCTACTGACAGGATTACCTCTCTGGCAGACGTTGCCATGTTTACAGAGACAGACGATGTGCCCCTGATGGACGTTCTGGAGAATATGAAGAACCTGGAGGGCGGAAAGATTGCAAGCATCAACGAGAAGAAAGCCTCTGGAAAGGAACTGCGCGACTACTTTACAAAGGTTCTGCCCGAGTGGGATCAGGATCGCGTACAGAATAGCCATATCAAGAAACTAATCTCCTGGTATAACATTCTTATCAAGGCTGGCATCACAGACTTCAAGGAAGCAGAAGAAAATACCTCATCAGAAGAAGAGGCTCCAACTGCAGAATAATCTTATTTAAAGTTTTTTAACAATAACACACAACTTTATAAGAAAAAAATTGCAGAATTAAAAGAAATTTAGTACCTTTGCACTATAATAGTGCTCTTCTTTCATGAACGTGCCTTTAATCAGGCGTGACTCCACGGGATTGACGATGAGCGTAAGAAATTAGAACAGTCCAAAGAGGAGTCTATGGACACAAAACTGATTTATCATGAAAAAATTAATGACTACCGTGGCTTGTGCTGCATGTGCACTCTTCCTGACAAGTTGTGCAATGGTTTCTGCTCCTGCTAGCGCATTTGTTTACCTGAACGAGAAGGGTCCTGGTGCTGTGACAAGCAACACTCTTGGCAACAAGGTTGGTACCTCTGAGGCTACCTCTATCTTGGGTATCGTTGGTCTAGGTGACGCCAGCATCAATGCTGCTGCTAAGGCTGCTGGTATCAAGAAGATTAGCCATGTTGACTATGAGACATCTAACATTCTTGGTATCTACGCAAAGCACACCACAATCGTTTATGGTGAATAATTGCTCTTATTAAATATTTAAAGAGAGATGGCTCTTCGGCCATTCTCTCTTATTTTTTATATGACAAAGACAAGACTATTGATCCTGTTACTGGTGCAGGCATTATGTTTCCCCGCACTTTCGGGAAACATTTCCAAGAGGTATAAGACTTATCTCTCAGAGTTGGGTACCTTGTATTTCATTATGCCGCAAAAGATGGCAAAGGCGAAGGGCTGTACAGCACAGAAAGACCTGCTCTTCGATGTGACCTGTCAACTCTGGACAGATTCTGTCACCGTTGCTGCCACCGTGAAGTCCTCCTTGCCAGTCACGGATAGCATTGTCAAGATATCCTTGCCAGACAATAACATATTGACATACCCTTTAGAATTCATCTATAGAGACCTTGACAAGAAGGGCTATGACAATAGGATAAAATTCCGTATGCCAAGACAGCAGTTCCGCCAGATGTTCAATGGAAGCGCTCCATTCCTCCTGGATTTCGGGAAGGGTAACTTATTTTCCTTCCGTCAAAGCCAGTGGGCCAAGGAGCAAGACCAGATGAACAGTATTCTTGAAATGATGGAACTGAACAAATAGTCATATTATCAGAAACGCCTGGGACCTCCGAAGCCTCCGCCTCCGCCACGGCCTCCGAAGCCTCCGCGGCCACCACCACGACCACCAAAGCCGCCACGACCACCAGGGCCACCAAAGCCCTTACCACCTCCAAAGAGGTTTAAGCGGTAAATCACATGCAGCATGGCATAACTGGTGATAGCGTTATACTCTGTATCGTTACGCTGCATAGCCGAAATGGCACGGCTAATAGTGGATTGCTCCTGCAGGATATCATAGAGTTGGAGAGAGATGGTAAGTGCATTACCCTTCAGGAAACTCTGAGAGACCTGGGCATTCCAGATCAGTTCGTTGGTATTCATCGAATTGTCAGCATATCCACGGCGGCTCTGCATATTCAAGTTCGTAGTAAGAGACGTACCCCAGGGTGCCGTAACACCAACCATACCACCGTATGAGAACTGCCAAGTATCAAGGTTGTTATTCGTCTGCAACTCACTGCGGGAGTGGTTATAATTGACAGAACCGTTGAGTTCCACTTCCAGCCAGTCGTTACGATAACTGGCAGCCAGACGCTCGCTGACTCCAATTGTCTTGGTGGTGCTCTTCTGGGATTCACTGATATTGTTGACGCTGACATAGCCTACGTTATGGGCATAGTTCAGGTTCGTAAACGTATTGACGTTGAAAAAAGCGGCTGAATCGATGGCCGTATTGAACATAAAGCCAAGATTGCCATTCCAGTTTCCGTTGATATTCTCTGGGCGCGTGATGGTTCCACCAGTCTCAGAGTTCAGGGTCGTCTTGTTGCTCACGGAGTTGCTGGTCGTCGAGAAATTGACGAAGGTCATCACGGCACGCTGGTGCTTCTGGAAATAGTCGTTGTAGAACAGGTTGAAACTCTGCGTAAACGAAGGTTTCAGTCCTGGATTACCACGCGTGATGCGCAAGGGATCGCTGTCATCAACAATGTCCAGAAGATCACTCATCGAAGGCTGCTGGCTACGACCACGGTAGGTGAAGCGCAACTGCCCCGTCTGTGACTTCTTCCACCTAAAGTCGAGTGTAGGGGTGAAGTTGGTGACGGTACGAGTGGTATCGGCATGAATACCCTGATAGTCCTGCACGAAATGCGATCTCTGAGGCAACACCTGGAAGCCCACATTAAGGTTATAGGCCTTGCGGACAATGCGGAGCATCAACTCTGCCGTATGGTTATAGTTCTTGTACTTCGACATACGGCTCAGGTCCTGATCCTTGTAGTAGTCCAACGGGTTAGGAAGTTTGTCGAGGTATGCATCCCAGTTGCGGTAGATTGGTTCGATGCCCGTATAATCCATACCTGTCAGGCTATATGTGGCACGATCGCTTTTAGTGTAACTATATTCATATCGATAACTGAACTGGAGATAGACCTGACGAAAGATGGGTTCGCTATAAGTGATGCGTGCGCTATAGCCGTAATTATCCTGAGGAGTCAGACTATAGCGATTGGTCTGGTAGGTAGAGTCACTTGTTCCCAGATTATTGAGCACCAGGAACAGTTCTGAATAGTTATTCGACATCGACTTACTGGTGCCCTTGCCCCAGTTGGCATTAAGTTGGACTGTGATATTACGCCCTTTGTTATTGAGTTTACGGTTAAACTGGAGCCTACCATTCAGTGAACTGTTGTCGCTGTAGGAGATGCCGTTCTGTGAACTGTAGTTCTTCACGATACCATATTGACTGGCAATCTTCTGAACATCCCTGATGGGATCATCCGTATAGTCATAGGGATCTTTGTCGAAGGTAGCGCTCTGACTCGAATTTTCTCCGTCGTTACTACGATAGGTAAAACTCGGGCGGAACATGATATTGGTCATGGAGTCTGGTTGCCATTCAAGTCGCATCTGCCCGTTCCACTGGTTAGAACGTGAGAAGTTCTGACTCAGACTATTGCCATAGGATGAGGTAGAGCCGCTGAAGAAAGTCTCCGTAGAACTCTTGGAATATACATCACCGTCCTGATGATTCCAACGGATGCTACCATCGAGTTTCAACTTGTCTTTTTTCTCGTAGTTAAGGTTCAGGCCCGTCATCTTCATGGCATTCAGTCCTTGACGCCCGCCCCCCCAGCGGCCACCACCTCCGCCACCAGGAAAGCCCATATCATTAGTATTATTGGCATTGGTCATCAGGAACACCTTCAGATTATCCTTCATCACGCCACCGAATATACGGCCAGCATAACGGTGCTTCGTACCTGCCGCCAGGTCAGCATTCACCATCACGCCCTTGTTCATACCTTGTTTGATGCCAAAGTCGAGCACCGTCTGTTCCTCACCATCCTCGATGCCGGAGACACGGGCCAAGTCACTTTGCTGGTCGTAGGCCTTGATACGGTCGATAATGTTCGTGGGCAGGTTCTTGATGGCCGTCTTCGTATCGCCAGTCATAAACTCCTTTCCATCGACGAGGATTTTCTTTACCTCCTTTCCATTGATCTTGATGGTACCGTCGTCGCTCACCTCAGCACCAGGCAGGCGTTTCACAAGTTCCTCGACGACAGATCCTTCAGGAGTACGGAAGGCATTAGCATTATATACAAAGGTGTCGGCCTTCAGCGTCACCTTTGAGGCATGAGCCGTTACGGTGGCACCTTTCAGCATAATGGCATCCGGCTCTATGGATATCGTACCCGCATGGTAGTCCTTGCCATCCTTGATGGAAATCTTCTTGGTATAGGTCTTAAAGCCTACGTAAGTAACCTGTAGGGTATAACTACCGTCACGGGGGGCTTTGATGGAAAAGCCGCCATTGACATTGGTGACTGCATTAGCGACAACCTTTTCACCATTAAGCAGGGCTGCTGTTGCCTGAATGACAGCATCTTGTGTATCCTGTTCAACAACCTTACCAGAAACTGTCCGCTGGGCGGATACCGTAACCGCCATCACCAAGGCGGCTATCAGGAGTAATAATTTCCTCATGAGTAATGCTTGACTAATTTTGTCTGTTTGACGCATCAAGTCAGGAAAAGTTTAATAACTTCCGAAAAATTTTACACATTTCGTTTGTCCGTTTCAAATATTAATCGTACCTTTGCAAACGAAATACAAAAGCAAGACCGCAACCATTAAGATATGAATCGACAGACAGTCGTTATCTCAGAAGATCTTGAGCAGTCTCTCGTTGAGGCTGTTTCACGATGTGAGCATGACCGTATCTTCATCCTTGCCGATGAGACAACGGAGCGCTGCTGCCTACCTGTCGTCGAGGGTCTTGACATACTGAAGGACGCCAGACATATCGTCATCGGGACCACAGACACCCATAAGACACTTGAATCTCTCGCCTACGTATGGGAGAAACTGGGTACAGGAGGTGGTACACGCCACTCCCTATTAATAAATATAGGTGGTGGCATGGTGACTGACCTTGGTGGATTTGCAGCCTCCACCTTCAAACGGGGCATCAACTACATCAATATCCCCACCACCCTCCTTGCGATGGTCGATGCCAGCGTTGGTGGGAAGACGGGTATCAACTTCCGAGGACTGAAAAACGAGATTGGTGTGTTCAGCAATGCGAGCACCGTGATCCTCGACACGCAGTTCCTCAAGACCCTCGATGCAGAAAATATCTGTTCAGGCTATGCAGAGATGCTGAAACACGGACTGATCTCCAACGAAAGGATGTGGGGAGAACTTATGAACTTCGATCTGGAGCAGCCTAATCTGAAGCCATTGATCAGAATGGTGGCTGACAGTGTCGCCGTTAAGGAGCGTATCGTCACTGAGGATCCCACAGAGAAGGGAATCCGCAAGGCTCTGAACCTCGGCCATACCGTAGGCCATGCATTCGAGTCGTTCGCCCTCACTCGCAAGCCTGTACTTCATGGCTATGCCGTAGCCTGGGGGTTGGTGTCTGAACTCTACCTGAGTTGCATCAAGACAGGCTTCCCGACGGACAAGATGCACCAGACCGCCAGTTTCATCAAGGAGCACTACGGTAAGATGAATATCACCTGTGACGACTACCCCACTCTGCTGGAACTGATGACCCACGACAAGAAGAACGTGGCAGGCACCATCAACTTCACCCTGCTGGGTGGCATTGGGGACATCCGCATCAATCAAACGGCAACAAAGGAAGAAATATACGAGTCACTTGACTTCTACAGGGAGTCGTGACCCGACTAAAGAAGAACCAATCAACTTAATAGACCTAATCATATTACTGACTAATCGCAGATAGGGCCGCTCGTGAGAGTAGTCCTATCTCTTTTTTGCCATGGTCTCTGCTTCTTTGCGGGCAGGCTTGCCCGTTTCTGTGAGGGGGATGTGGGGAATGTGAAGATAGACACGAGGTTGATGGTACTTAGGAAGGATACGCTCACAAACCTGTTGCACTTCTTCAACGCTCCCCTCCGTCAACAGAACAACAATCTCTCCGTACTTTTCATCTGGGCGCTTAGATACTAAGAAAGGGGCATGCATAAAAGGCTTGAGCCTTCTCTCCACTTCCTCTGCCTGAATCTTGATACCACCAGAACAGATGACATTATCCTTGCGCCCCAGGATACGGAAGCCCTGTGGGGAGAGTTCTGCGATATCATTGGTAATGAGCGGTTCAGGGCATACCTCCGGCGCATCGATAACAAGACAATCTTCACTGGACAGACTGACTCGAACGGAGGGAAAAGGGACATAATAGTCGGAAGCCTCTGACCCACTCATACGACGTAATGCGATATGCGAGAGAGTCTCTGTCATGCCGTAGGTACTCCAGACAGCATGAGGGAAAGCCCTCAGTTCGGTAGCCATAGCATCATCAATGGCCCCACCACCAATGATCAACTGGCGAATCTGTCTTAGACACTCCCTTTCCTCTGGCACCTGCAAGGAGTTATACACCTGCATCGGCACCATTGCTGCAAAATCTGCACAGAGAGGGTTCTCTTCCTGTGCAGCCAACGGATGACCAGTGGGTTCTACCACTATCAACCGCAGCCCACGTTCCAGAGCGCGCACCACCATCATCTTACCCGCGATATAATCGAGCGGCAAACAAAGCAGGGCTGTCTGGCCTTCATGGAGCCCTAGGAAATCGCAGGTAATGCGGGCTGAGGCCAACATACGCCTTTTCTCTACCAACATCGGCTTAGGCTTACCTGTCGAGCCACTGGTCTGAACAAGCACGTATGGACTATCGTTCTGCCACTCGGCTAAAAACTCCTCTAACGACATCGCCATAACTGATCACCACGGATCTCCAGTGGCATGGGTATATTATCAGTAAAGAGTTGCCCTGTGCCCAATCCCTGCGGCATGCGGATAGCATCGCCATAGACATGCGAGGCAAACTGGGCAATAGCGTCCAATCCAATATTACTCTCCAGGGCAGAGGTAATCCAAGAACCAACACCCAGTTCCCTGGCTACCTCTATCCATTCGCGACAGCCAGTCATTCCACCATGCAGCGAGGGTTTCAGGATGATATAGCGGGGTTTGATGATATGGAGCATGTACGCCTTCATCTCAGGATCATTAACGCCTATCAGTTCTTCATCGAGAGCGATGGGCAGGGGCGACTCCCGACAAAGGTCTGCCATATAGGCCCACTGTCCCGCCTTGATGGGTTGCTCGATGCTATGGATGGCATACTGCGAGAGGAGTTCAAGTTTATAGAGTGCCTCTTCGTATGGGAAGGCCCCATTGGCATCGAGACGCAGTTCCACCTCATGGAAGGAGAAGCGCTCGCGGATGTGCTTCACCAGTTCCAGTTCCTGGTCGAAGTCGATGGCACCAATCTTCAGTTTCACACAGCGGAATCCCTTCTCGAGTTTCTCCTCCATGCGATACAGCATCTCCTCGTAGTTACCCATCCATACCAGTCCGTTGATAGGGATACCCTCCTCACCATGGCTGAAGGCTGTATCGAAAAGACACGCACCATGACGAAGATTCAACAGCGCCGTCTCCAGTCCGAAGCGCATTGAGGGATAGTCGCGCAAGGCCTCATCGTCGAGTACACCCGTCTGGCAGAATTTTTCACAAAAGCGGGCAAGCACCTCCGCATAGTCTGAAATGGCATCACAACTGAGGTCTGGCAAGGGGGCACACTCCCCTATCCCCTCACGCTTGCCATCCTTGAGACGGACAAGCCATATCTGCCGCGTAGTATAGACACCTCGCGAGGTCCCTGCCGGTTGTTTGAAATGGAGCGTCCGCTCCTCAATTTCATAGGTCATGGCAGTTTGGGGTATTTCTTGAAGTCAGGCTTTCGTTTCTCCAGGAAGGCCTTGCCACCCTCCTGCGCTTCATCGAGGAAATAGTAGAGCATCGTGGCATCACCAGCCAGTTCCTGGATTCCCGCCTGACCGTCGAGTTCTGCGTTCAGTCCAGCCTTGATCATGCGGAGCGCCAGTGGTGAGCGCTGCATCATGACCTCGGCCCACTCGACGCACTCATCCTCCAGGCGCTCAATGGGCACCACCTTGTTGACCATCCCCATCTCCTCTGCCTCCTTGGCAGAATACTGGCGACAGAGGAACCATATCTCACGGGCTTTCTTCTGACCCACGATACGGGCCAGGTACGATGAACCGAAGCCAGCATCGAAGGAACCAACTTTCGGACCTGTCTGTCCGAAGATAGCATTCTCTGAGGCAATGGTCAGGTCGCAGACAAGGTGGAGCACATGGCCGCCGCCAATGGCATAGCCGTTGACCATTGCGATGACGGGCTTTGGCAGACGGCGGATCTGCATCTGCACGTCAAGCACGGAGAGGCGGGGCACGCCCTCGTCGTCGATATAGCCGCCACGGCCTTTCACGTGCATGTCACCACCACTGCAGAAGGCATGTTTCACGTCGCCGATAGCCTTACCATCAGGTACCTCGGACATGGCGCCTGTGAGGATCACCACACTGATGTCCTGCATCTCGCGCGCCATCGCAAAGGCTTGCGACAACTCCCACGTGGTCTTGGGCGTGAAGGCATTGCGGTAACGCGGACGGTTGATCGTAATCTTTGCGATACCATTGTACTCCTCAAAGAGAATCTCCTCGAACTCACGGATGGTCTTCCACACTCTCTCTTTCATCTGTTGCTTTGCTGTCATAATCCTATCATCATTGTTTGTTAATTTCATCGTCCCTATGTTACACTGAAGTTGAAGGCCTGGGCATCGGAACGGGCGTCGGTGAACACCTCGAGCAGCAAGGGCCTCGGACTGTCACTATATAATAATGTGTCGATGGCACTGTAAAGATCATGGGGACCTGTGGCACTTAGATAGACGACATCGTTTTCGAGGCAGATGCCCTCCGCCGAAGTATGATGGGCTGCAGCAATATAGGAATCGCGGGCAGCGCTCTTTTCCAGGCCAGGCAACTGCTGGAAGATACCGCCACAGCCGTTGTTCAACAGCAGGATACGGAAGTTACCACGTAGGTTCTGATTCCACAGCGCATTCTGGTCGTAGAAGAAACTCAGGTCGCCAATGACGCAATAGACAGGCTCGTCCGTGACACAGGAGAAGCCTGCCGCCGTGGAGAGCGAACCTTCAATACCGTTCACCCCACGGTTACACCACACGGGGTGCTTGGCAAGGGTGTTGGCCAGACGAATGGCCGAACTGTTGGCATAGTGTACAAAAGCCTCCCCCACATGCGCCTCAAAATACTTTACGGCTGCCATCTGCGAATAGGCTGGTTCGTAGGCATCCACCTGCTCACGGATACGAGCCAGAAGGGCATCCCACAGTTGGATAAACGGGTGGGGTTCCAACACCAGCATCATACGAATATGATCGGCCACGGCCTCACCGTCGCCCTGCACGACATGCGTCAGGTTCATGAAGGTGTCTGTAACCTCACCCGTCTCATTCACCACCCAGGTTTCCCTGGCTTTGCGCAGAAAATGTTTCACCCGCTTACTGACAACCGAGCCTCCGATATACAGGACAAAATCTGGGACATATCTCTCATCATCACCCACCACCCTGACTGCCTCATCCAGCAACGGGTTCATGGGTTGACCACTGACAAGCATAGGACGCTCGGCCTGTAGGAACATCCTACCGACATGACTTAGCGTACTGGGCGAGATATCGGCGGGTAGCCACTCTATCTTGCGCTCCACAGGGAGTTCGGCGACGGAGTACTCGAACAGAGGTTCAGTAATTGGCACATTGATATGAACAGGGGCATTCCTGACAATCAGGACCTCATTGATTAGGCGGTTGCAGTACCAGTGCTGCTCATCGTCCTGAGGTTCCGGCAGGGAGACGGCCTTACGCACGAATCGCCTGAGGGCATCGGGTTGTGGCAAGGTCTGTCCGTCGAGTTGGTCTATCCATTGTTGGGGACGGTCCGCAGAGATAGCAACCAGAGGGACATGCTGATAATAGGCCTCAGCCACGGCTGGGGCTAAGTTGAGCAGGGCTGTCCCACTGGTAACGCAGACCACGACAGGCTGCTTCACAGCCTGGGCCATACCCAGTGCATAAAAGCCTGCCGAGCGCTCATCCGTCACAGGATAGCACGTGATGTCTGGGCACTCGTTCAGATTGTGAACGATAGGTGAATTACGACTTCCAGGACATACCACGGCATGACGAATGCCATGCGCCACAAGCAGGGCGGTCAATATGTTTACGTTTTCCTTATTGCTATACATTTCCTCATCGTTTCTAGTTTTGCTTCCGTCTCCTGCCACTCCTGTTCCATCGTACTGTCTTTTAGAAGTCCGCCTCCTGCATAGAGATGGTAATGATTACCATTGATATTCATGCAGCGCAGCGAGACATAGAGGTGGGTCTCCCCCCCGCCCCATGGACCCATAAAACCGCTATAGTATCGGCGGGGTGCGTACTCGTTACGGACGATGAACTGGAAAGCCTCTTTCTTAGGTATGCCACAGACGGCAGGCGTGGGATGCAACGCTTGTAACAGGTCACCAATACGGTCATCGGAGGGAAGCGAGAAGTTGAAATCGCTCCGCAAATGTACCAGATCAGCAGCCCGTACCGTATAGGGGCCTTCTTCATGGAAGTCGCTGGTATATTGCTCGAGACACTCGGCAATATAGGTGGCCACATATCGTTGTTCCTGGATATTCTTTGTTGACCAGTTGACAGTCTCGCCCTCGCCCGAGAGTTGTTCTCCCTCCAGTTTCATCGTTCCCGCCAGAGCGATGGTCTGCCAGAGTCCGTCACCCTTATGATCCAAGAGTATTTCAGGCGTGGCAGACAGCCAACAGCCACTCTTTGGCGTGCAGACAAGAGAGATAAACATACGAGGATACAACGCACAGGCCCTCATAAACAACTCCATGGGTGGCAAGGGCTCCTCCGTTTCCTCTTCCACACAACGCGCCAAGACAATCTTGCGGAATGTACCTTGTTCCAACTGAGCATGAAAACTGGCGAAATCGATGGCGTAGGAATTAGAAGTCCCAGATACCCTAGTAGTCCTAGGTATCTTAGGTAAACTAAGGGAATCCTCTAATGGGACCACCTTGGTGACATCTGGGTGTATCAGCAAGATCGGCTGATCTATCCTCACCTCAAAGGGTGCCACAACAAAGCCCCGCTTGCCATTCAGTTCTGCACAAGAGAGTAACTCCGCAGGCTTTCCAACAGTCTGCTGAACGAGCGTCGCATGATTTTCATGCGGCAATCGATAGATGGCAAAAGCGACAAACATTATTTCCTTGGTATAATAACGTAATTGGTGACTCTGACGTTGGAGATAAGTTCACCTGATGTATCCTTGATATCGACATTCCACACATGGAGGGTCGTCCCCTTATGCAACAACCGTGCAAATGCTGTCACTGTATCACCTTCAGCGACCGCCTTCACATGACTGCCACTGACCTCGATGCCTACACAGGCACAGCCTGGACAGAGAGATGAAGAGCCGACACCAGCCACATTCTCGGCCAGTGCTAAAGAAGCACCGCCACTCAAGAATCCGAATGGCTGACGGTTGCGCTCATCCACCTGCATACGGGCCATACAGGTATCGTCCTCGGGCGTGGAGATAAACTCCATCCCGAGGGCGGTACTCAAATTCGGTTTATCGTTGATAATTGTTCTTATTCTTTCTATATCCATTACTTAAACAATGAATATTCTGGAACACTCCATGCCAGTGCACTGGCACCAAGCACGTCGCGCTCTCGGTCATTTAACTTCGATGAGAGTATCTTCACCTTGCCACGAAGGTTGCCAAACACGTGGTTCTCAAACGACTCAAAGGCAGGATCAATCAGCCATTTGCCTGCATGGGAGATACCGCCCGTGAGGATGATAGCCTCCGGATCGACAATCGATGCATAATTGGCCATTCCCAGACCCAGCATATATCCCGTGCGACGGAAAACTTCTATAGCCATCTCATCCCCCTTGTCACAACACTCTGCTATGGTGCGTGGCGACAACTTAGTCAGATCACGCAACAGCGAGGGGGCGTCAGACTCCGCCATCAACTCTTCTGCCGTCCGGACGATGCCCACGGCACCAACATACGCTTCCAAGCACCCTTCATGACCACAACCGCATTTCCTGCCATGATCAACCACACACGTATGCCCGAACTCACCAGCAAAACCCAGATGGCCCTGATGCTCCTCCCCTTCAGTGAAGAAACAACTACCGATACCGACGCCCAGACTTATAATAATAAAATTCTTCATACCATGGGCACTGCCAAAGGTGTACTCTCCCAAGGCAGAGATATGAGCGTCATTACATAGGCCGACAGCCAGTCCTATACGATCACGGAGCATGGCCGACAGTGGAACGATCCCCTTCCATGGCAGGTTAGCCGCATTCTCAATACATCCTGACACAGAACTGGCACTCGGTGCGCTGACGCCTATAGAACGGATGGTCTCATAACCACCATTGGCTTCCACCAGCACGATAATCTTTTCACTCAGCGCCGTAACGAAATTGTTGACGTCGGGGTAGTCCCCCGTAGAAAAAGAATCTTCTGCGATAATATTTCCACGGATATCTACAATGGCATAAGTGGTGCGTTCATTACTAATATCTACACCTACGACCTTTGTCTTAATGTTATACTCTTCCATTTGTCTAGTCCTCTTATTTGAATAATGAATACTCTTTCACATCCCATGCCAGGGCACTGGCACCTAATACGTCACGCTCACCCTCCTTCAAGATAGAAACGAGAATCCGTGTCTTACTCCTGATATTATGGAACACATGATCATCGAACGACTGGCGCATCGGCTTGAGCAACCACTTCCCTGCCACCGTCATGTCACCTGTAAGTATGATAGCCTCAGGATCCAATACGGAAGCATAGTTAGCCAGTCCAAGACCAAGAACTTCACCTGTACGACGGAAAGCCTCTATCGCCACCTTGTCGCCCGCTTCACAGCACTCAACAATCGGCTCTATGGTCAGTTCATCAAGTTTGCTCAGCATCGAGGGCTCACTACTTTCTGCAATCAACTCCTTTGCCGTCTTTACCAATCCGGCCTTGGTACAATAGGTTTCCAAACAGCCACGATGACCACAGCCACAAAGACGGCCGTTGACCTGCACACACGTATGACCCACTTCACCTGCAAATCCATAGACTCCAAGATGGGGCTGCCCATTAGAATAGAAGCAACTACCCAAACCGCCATGGCTCATTGACACGACTACGAAGTCTTTCATACCATGGGCACTGCCGTAAGTCTTCTCACTCAAAGCGGTGATATGGGCATCATTGGCCACTGCAACAGCCAGTCCCAACTGGTCACGCAACATGGCTGCCAATGGCACCACTCCTTTCCAGGGCAGGTTGGCAGCATTCTCTATACATCCCGTAATGAAATTTGCACTCGGTGCACTGACACCTATCGAACGTACCTTGTCATAGCCTCCATTGTCTTCTACTAATGCTACGACTTTCTCACTAAGTGCATTTGTATAATCTGCGACATCAGGATAGTCTGATGTCGGGAAATGGTCTTGTGCAATGATCTCTCCCCTGATATCTACGACGGCAAAAGTCGTCTTCTCGACACGGATATCAATACCTACGACACGGGTTTTGATCTTGTCAACTGTCTCTGTATTATCCATAATCTAGGGCTATCGGATTAATAAATTTGCTTCGGTGTGGCAAATATAAACATTTTTCCATAACCATGCAAATCTTTGCACATTTTTTTTGAAATATTTACCCTATCCTTGCTTTTTTCGGGATAATTTCGTAACTTTGCAGCCATAAAAACAATTATTTTGAAAAAGATGAACGTTTTAGAACTTAGTGAACAGGAGATAGGCAGGCGACAGAGTCTGCAAGAACTGCGCAACATGGGTATCGATCCCTACCCCGCTGCCGAATACCCCACCAACGCTTTCAGCACTGATATCAAGGAGTCATTTAAGGATGATGAGGATCGCGAAGTGATCATCGCAGGCCGTATGATGAGCCGTCGCGTAATGGGAAAGGCCAGTTTCGCAGAACTTCAGGATAGCAAAGGAAGAATTCAGGTCTATATCACCCGCGACGACATCTGCCCAGATGAGAATAAGGACTTATATAATAATGTATTTAAGCGACTGCTTGACATCGGTGACTTCATTGGCGTGAAAGGAAAGGTGTTTCGTACGCAGACAGGTGAGATCAGTGTCCATGCCAGTGAACTGAAACTGCTCTCGAAGTCGCTGAAGCCGCTACCCATCGTGAAATACAAGGACGGTGTGGCTTACGACAAGTTCGATGACCCCGAACTGCGCTATCGCCAGCGCTATGTCGATCTGGTGGTCAACGATGGTGTGAAGGATACGTTCCTGCAGCGCGCCACTGTCATCCGTACCCTGCGCAAAGTCCTGGATGAAGCAGGCTATACCGAGGTGGAGACGCCTACGCTGCAGATGATAGCCGGTGGTGCCTCTGCCCGTCCGTTCATCACGCACTTCAATGCCCTTGATCAAGATATGTACATGCGTATTGCCACGGAACTCTACCTGAAGCGTCTCATCGTAGGCGGCTTCGAGGGTGTCTATGAGATTGGCAAGAACTTCCGCAATGAGGGCATGGACCGCAACCACAATCCAGAGTTCACTTGCATGGAACTCTATGTACAGTATAAGGACTACAACTGGATGATGTCGTTCACGGAGAAACTCCTGGAAGCCATTTGTATCGCCGTCAACGGCAAGCCTGAGCGCGAGATCGACGGTAATATCGTCTCCTTCAAGGCTCCCTACCGTCGTCTGCCTATCCTCGATGCTATCAAGGAGAAGACAGGCTTCGACTGCGACGGCAAGAGCGAGGAGGAGATTCGTGCCTTCTGCAAGGAGAAGGGAATGGATGTAGATGAGACTATGGGCAAGGGCAAACTCATCGACGAACTTTTTGGGGAGTTCTGCGAGGGGACCTTTATCCAGCCCACCTTCATCACCGACTATCCCGTGGAAATGTCGCCGCTGACGAAGATGCACCGCTCCAAGCCTGGACTGACGGAGCGCTTCGAACTGATGGTCAACGGCAAGGAACTGGCGAACGCCTACTCTGAACTCAACGACCCCATCGACCAGGAGGAGCGCTTCATCGAACAGATGCGACTGGCCGACAAGGGCGACGACGAGGCAATGATCATCGATCAGGACTTCCTCCGCGCACTGCAATACGGTATGCCACCTACCTCTGGCATCGGCATTGGCATCGACCGTCTGGTGATGCTCATGACAGGCAAGACCTTCATCCAGGAAGTACTCTTCTTCCCGCAGATGAAGCCAGAGAAGAAGATTCCCCAAAGCACACCAGCCGAATGGGCAGCCATCGGCGTCAGCGAAGACTGGGTGCCTGTGCTGCGCAAGGCAGGCTTCAACCTCATCCAAAACATAAAGGACGAGAAGGCACAGGGCCTGCAGCAGAAAATCGGTGACATTGTGAAGAAATACAAACTCGACATGCAGAAGCCCACTGTGGCCGACATCGAGCAGTGGATTCAGAAAGCAAACGAATAATATCGGCAGCGGACTACAGGACTTAAAGACTTCTGTCTATGCGTAAAAGAGTCGTGTCAGTCATGTAGCCCACTCCAAAAAAGGAGAATATGTACGACTGTGGTAAAATAGCAATCATTGGCGGCGGCAGTTGGGCGACGGCCATAGCCAAGATCGTGGTGAGCCATACTCACCACATCGGCTGGTACATGCGCCGCGACGACCGTATCGAGGAATTCCGTCGTCTGGGGCATAACCCTGCCTATCTTACCAGTGTACACTTCAATATCAACGAGATACACTTCGACAGCGACCTGAACCGTATCGCCCAACAGTATGACACGCTGGTCTTCGTCACGCCCTCACCCTACCTGAAGAGCCATCTGAAGAAACTGAAGACGCGCATCCGCGACAAGTTTGTACTCACGGCCATCAAGGGTATCGTACCTGACGAGAACCTTGTCTGCTCGGAGTATTTCCACCAGGTCTATGATGTGCCCTACGAGAACCTCGCCTGCATCGGCGGTCCCTCCCATGCGGAGGAGGTAGCCCTGGAGCGCCTCTCATACCTCACCGTGGGCTGCGCCGACCGCGACAAGGCACAGGCGTTCTGCGACGTGCTCTCCAGCGAGTATATCAAGACGAAGACCTCTACCGACGTGGTGGGCATCGAATATTCCTCCGTGCTGAAGAATGTCTATGCCATCGCAGCGGGCATCTGCAGCGGTCTGAAGTACGGTGACAACTTCCAGGCCGTGCTCATGTCTAACGCCGTACAGGAGATGAACCGCTTCCTGACGGCTGTCCACCCGCTTGAAGACCGTAACGCCTACGACAGCGTCTATCTCGGCGACCTGCTTGTGACGGGCTACTCCAACTTCTCCCGTAACCGCACTTTCGGTACGATGATCGGCAAGGGCTACAGCGTGAAATCGGCACAGATAGAGATGGAGATGATCGCCGAGGGCTACTTCGGCACGAAATGCATGAAGGAGATCAACCGCCACTGTCATGTGAACATGCCCATCCTCGACGCCGTCTATAATATCCTCTACGAGCGCATCAGCCCGCAGATTGAAATCAAACTGCTCACTGACTCGTTCAGGTAGCGAATCGTGCATTGTGCATTATGAATTTATCTTTAATCCCAATAATTAAGACATAACAATGAGTAACATCAAACTTGACATCACAAAGGCTGCATGCTTCCTGGAGGCAGGTGCAGTTGAGGCTTTTGAGCCTAAAGTGAAGGCCGCTCAGCAGGCCCTTGAGGACGGTACATGTCCTGGTAACGATTTCCTTGGCTGGCTCCACCTGCCCAGTAGTATTACCCCAGCCTTCCTCGATGAACTGCAGGCTACTGCCAATACACTTCGTGAGAACTGCGAGGCCATCGTCGTGGCCGGCATCGGTGGATCATACCTCGGTGCCCGTGCCGTCATCGAAGCCCTGAGCAACTCGTTTGCCTGGCTGGTGGCTGACAAGAAGAACCCCACCATCCTCTTCGCTGGCAACAACATTGGCGAAGATTACCTCTTCGAACTGACCACCTACCTGAAGGACAAGAAGTTCGGCGTGATCAACATCTCAAAGAGTGGTACCACCACGGAGACAGCCCTCACCTTCCGTCTGCTGAAGAAGCAGTGCGAAGAGCAGCGTGGTAAGGCCGAGGCAAAGAAGGTGATTGTGGCCATTACCGATGCCAAGCGCGGTGCAGCACGCACCTGTGCTGATAAGGAAGGCTACAAGAGTTTCATCATCCCCGACAACGTGGGCGGACGTTTCTCCGTGCTGACACCGGTAGGCCTGCTGCCCATCGCCTGCGCCGGCTTCGACATCCGCGAACTCGTGGCTGGTGCCCAGGATATGGAGAAGGCCTGCGGCAAGGACGTACCCTTTGCCGAGAACCCCGCTGCCCAGTACGCTGCCGTGCGCAACGGTCTCTACCAGAATGGCAAGAAGATTGAGATCATGGTTAACTTCCAGCCGAAACTCCACTTCATGAGTGAGTGGTGGAAGCAACTCTACGGTGAGAGTGAGGGTAAGGACAAGAAGGGCATATTCCCCGCCTCGGTTGATTTCACCACCGACCTGCACTCCATGGGACAGTGGATCCAAGACGGCGAGCGCACCATCTTCGAGACCGTCATCAGCGTCGAGGAACCAGAGAAGAAACTGCTCTTCCCCTCTGACGAGGAGAACCTCGATGGTCTGAACTTCCTCGCTGGCAAGCGCGTGGATGAAGTGAACAAGATGGCCGAACTCGGCACCCGTCTGGCCCATGTCGATGGTGGCGTGCCCAACATCCGCATCACCATGCCCCGCCTCAACGAGCGCTACCTCGGACAACTTATCTACTTCTTCGAGATTGGCTGCGGCATCAGTGGAAACGTATTAGGCGTCAATCCATTCAACCAGCCTGGTGTGGAAGCATATAAGAAGAATATGTTCGCCCTGCTTGACAAGCCTGGCTATGAGGCCGATTCTAAGGCTATCAAGGAGCGTCTGGCTAAAGAGGCCTAAATGTATCAGTTAGCAATTAAGAAATACTTGGAAGATCACGGTTTTGAGGCAATGCGCCCCAAAGCCGTGCTTTTCGACATGGACGGGGTGCTCTACGACTCCATGCCTAACCATGCCATAGCATGGCAGGAGAGCATGGCTAAGTTTGGCATCCACATGACTGCCGACGATGCATACGCCACTGAGGGAGCCCGTGGCGTGGATACCATCCGACAGATGGTGAAGCGCCAGCAAGGGCGCGAAATAGACGAGTCCGAAGCCCAAAGGATGTACGATCTCAAGACCCAGATATTCCACTCACTGCCAGAAGCCCCTGTCATGCCTGGAGCCGTCAGTCTCATGGAAAAACTCAAGGATGCAGGCATTCTTTGCTGTGTCGTCACAGGCAGTGGACAGCGCCCTCTTCTCCAGCGTATCGTGAGAGATTTCGGTGCCTACGTGGATGATTCCCATATTACCACAGCCTACGATGTAAGGCGTGGCAAGCCCAATCCCGATCCCTATCTGATGGGACTGAAGAAGGCTGGTAATCTACGTCCTAATGAAGCCGTCGTCGTGGAAAATGCCCCTTTGGGCATCCGTGCTGGCCATGCCGCCCGCATCTTCACAGTCGCAGTGAATACTGGTCCACTGCCCGATGAAGAACTGCTTGTCGCTGGAGCCGACCTCATCTTCCCCAGCATGAAGGAATTAAGTGACCACTGGTATAACCATCTCCATCAAGAATTATGATACTAGAAGGAGACATCCCTTACAACTCGTCTTCTTCGGATCCCTGGGCATCAGATACGGGCACATTTCCACTCGTATCCATTTGGTCGTCGCGCTTAAGCGTCGTTTCACCGAAGTTGCTCACAGTAATCACAAGCGGGATATACTCATCAGTCTGGGGATGACTGACACTGCCGGCAAACACAAGTTGTTTGCCATCCACCCGATCAAAGACAATACCCTCTAAGATACCTGTCTCACGATAGTCGTCATCCAACTGGGCATCGAAATCCGCCTTAGTAAAGGCACGCCGGAAGAATACACTGCCATCACTACGGAGAATGCGGAGGGAAATGCGGTTATCTACGAACTGCTGTCCTGTCTCGTCAGTCACCATCTTTAGACTGTCATCTGCCATGCGCTGAATGGCCACCTGATAGTTCTTGCCAAGCCAGACGACATCCTTTGTCTGATCGTATGGCTGCATACGGATAGGTGCCTGTGGCTTCTGAACTTCCACCGTGGGAACAATGATATCATCGGTCTTCTTCTTTTGGCCACAACCGGCTACGGTTAGGACCGACAACAGAACGGAAAGCAATCTGACTATCTTCATCTCACTTAATTTTTGTGCAAAGATACAACTAAAAAACAAGAAACAAGAAAAAAAAGGGAAAAAAGCGCCCGTTCCATCGGAAACGGGCGCTCACTGTCATACCTGAAATCATTCTCCCTACCGTCTTTTCGGTTCACGTGGTCCATGCTTGTGCCCACGACCACCGTATTTCTCCTTATCTGCCTGATACTTTTTGAACTGCTCATCTGTCATAATCTTCTGCAGTTCGGTATTATAGGCCTTTTGCTCTTCAGTCAGTTCTGGGCGTTTCTTCTCCTGGGGTTGCTGGTCGGTGGCACCTGTCTCAGCATCCGTCTTGTGACGATGACCGCGAGGCCCTATCTTGCCACTATATTTTGTATTAAGTTCCAGAAGTTGGGCTGCCTGTTTCTCGTCAAGACCATATTTCTTCACCATCCTGTCTGTGCGATGCTGCGCAAAGTTCTTCTTATCGAACTTCTTATCATGGTGCTTTCTGTCTTTCTTATCCTGACACTCGCATTTACACTCCTTCTTTTCCTCACACTTACACTCTTTCTTGTCACCTTGGGCGTATGCTACCGAGCCCATCAGAACGGCGGCAATCATTGTCATCAATAACTTTCTCATTTTTTCTGTTCTTTCTAAATTGTAATACTTCTTTAATACCAATTTTCTTTTGTTGCAACTGTCTATTGGACGACTATTTCGGGGAAAAGTTTAACAGATTTCCAAAAAAACGGGCGATCTTTCAGCGAATTGTCATTTTTTTACTACCTTTGCCGCCAAATTATCAATGAATAGGAAAAAACTTCAGGAGATGAGGAAATTCGTGGTATTTACCTGTGCGGTATTCGCGGTGTTAGGACTTTTGTTCTGCCACAGCCGGATTGTACATGAAGACGGTGAGGCTCCTGCCCCAGTGTCACAGGGCATAGACACAGTACCGATGCTCGTGACCCAGGTGCAACAATGCGCCAAACTCTATACAGCGGAATATCGTGTGCACAAGATCGTCACCCACGATGACGTGCTGCGCCTGAAAGGATCATTGCTACAGCGCAACTTCGACTTCAAGGTGCCTTTAGGCGAACGCAAGATCGCCATCCCTATTGACGCGAAACTGAAAGCATACATAGACTTCAGCCAGTTCTCGGAACGGAATATCGAGCGACAAGGTAATAAGATCACGATCCTACTGCCCGACCCGAAGGTGACGATGACCAGTTCGAGGATCGACCAGAAGAACGTGAAACAATATGTAGCGCTGACCCGGGCCAACTTCAGTGACGCTGAACTGGCCAACTACCAGCAACAGGGGCGGGAGGCCATCATAGCCGACATCCCCAAACTGGGCATCCTGGAGACAGCCCAGGCCAATGCCGCCAAGGTGCTCGTGCCTATGCTGAAGGAGATGGGCTACGGAGAACAAGACATCACCATCGCCTTCCGTAAGCCATACGGTGCCGATGATATCAGGACCTTATTGAAAATTGAAGATTGATGATGAGTAAAATAAAAATTGGTATCGGACTTGTGATCCTGATACTGATCGTGGCAGGATTCCTTTGGCTGAGACAACTGACAAAAGACGACCACCTGAGCATTGGCTTTAACGAGGAAATTGGTATCACGCCTACTCAGATACAGAGTATCAAAGCCATCGGCGAGTGGGAGTTCCTATCCGTCAGTGCCGAGGAACTGGTTGATACCACCCGGAAGGGCATCTTTACCAACGACGAACTGGCACGTATCTATTATGGTACGCTGCGCCTGGGCGTGAATATCCATCAGGTAAAACCTGGTTGGATAGAGGCCCATGGCGACTCCTTGACAGTACGATTGCCGGCAGTAGGGCTGTTGGACAATGACTTCATCGACGAGGCCCGGACAAAGTCGTTCTACGAGAGTGGCAGATGGAAGGCAGCCGACCGTGAAGCCCTCTACAAGAAGGCCTATAGAATGATGACCCTGCACTGTCTGACAAGAGAGAACCTGCAAGCAGCCGAGGCCAATGGCAGGGAACAGTTTGAAAACATGCTGAAAGCCATGGGGTACTCAAGTGTGACCATCACCTTTGAGGATAAGTAAGGGAACAAATTGACTAAGAAAAATGAATGACCAGATAAACTACGTACTGACAGAGTTGAGCGGGTTCCTATGGGGATGGCCGATGATCATCTTGTTACTCGGAACCCACCTGTTCCTGACCATTCGTCTGCGATTCCCGCAAAGACACATCTTCAAGGCCATCCGCCTGTCGGTGAAAAAAGATCCTGACGCGACAGGCGATGTGTCGCAGTTCGGATCACTTGCCACCGCCTTGGCAGCGACCATCGGCACTGGCAACATCATCGGCGTGGCCACCGCCATCGCCCTGGGAGGTCCCGGAGCCGTACTATGGTGCTGGTTGACAGGTGTGTTCGGTATCTCTACCAAATATGCAGAAGGACTACTTGCCATCAAGTACCGCGTAAAAACGGATACGGGGAAAATGCTGGGAGGTCCCATGTATGCACTGGAGCGCGGTTTAGGCTGGAAATGGCTCGCCACGACCTTTGCCCTGTTCACGGCACTGGCCGCCTTCGGCATCGGCAACACAGTACAAGCCAATGCCATTGCCACCGTCACTTACGAGTCGTATGGTGTATCGCCATATATGACAGGAGCCTTTATCTGCCTATTGACAGGCGCCGTCGTCCTTGGTGGCGTGAAGAGCATCGCCCGTGTCTGTAGCATGCTTGTACCATTCATGGCAGCCTTCTATGTCTTGGGATGTATCTATATCCTCTTTAACAATGCAGCCTTCCTTTGGCCTGCATTGAAGTTGATCTGCAGTGCAGCCTTCTCACCAGAGGCAGCAGGAGGCGGTTTCGTGGGTTCGACGGTTATGACGGCTGCCCGCTTCGGCATAGCCCGCGGCCTTTTCTCCAATGAGAGCGGCATGGGCTCCGCCCCCATCGTGGCTGCTGCCGCCCAGACGAGGAATCCTGTACGTCAGGCCCTTGTCTCCTCAAGCGGCACCTTCTGGGATACCGTCGTCATCTGTGCACTGACGGGACTGGTGATCGTCAGCAGTGTACTCGCCTACCCCGACATCGATTTCGCCAATGGAGCCACGCTGACGAAGGACGCATTTACAAAGATACCTGTCGTCGGGCGCCCGCTGCTGACCTTCGGCCTACTGACGTTCGCCTTCTCCACCATCCTGGGCTGGTGCTATTATGGAGAGCGTGCCATGGAATACCTGAAAGGGAAAAGATGGGTAATCGCCTACCGCGTCGTCTATATCGCCGCCGTATTCCTCGGCAGTGTCATGAACCTCGCACTGGTATGGAACCTGGCTGACTGCATGAATGCGCTGATGGCAATTCCCAATCTTCTGTCATTGATCTTCCTGAACGGCGTCATCGTCCATGAGACACGCAAGTATCTCTGGCGCAACAGACTGGAAAGAAGTGACAATGATTGAGATAAGATTAGCGGACGGGAAGAACGAACTCCATACGGGTACCTTCTGTGAATGACTCGTCAAGGCGCAGATAGCCTCCCACCTTTTCTGCCAGGCGCTGGGCAACACTGAGGTCAAACTCGGTCTCCTCCACCTGTGCATCAGGGGCGTCAAACCACTTGAAAATGGATTTCTTACGCTCTTCCGGGATTCCTACTCCTGTGTCCTGGACAAAGAAGGTCAGACGACGAGTGTTCTTTTCGTACTCGTACCCCACCCCGACTTCTCCCTTTGGCGTAAACTTACAGGCACAGACCACCAGTTTGTTCAACACCAGTTCGACAATATGACGGTCGGAAGATACGAACAAGTCCTCACCTGATTTATACACATACGACAAGCGCACTCCTTCTTTCACATTAGAGAAGTTGGCATCAATACATGACTGGCACAACTTATAGGGACTGAAGCGCTCGTCTTCCAGGTGATGACCACTGCTACCGTCTTCGGAATAGATATTCACCTCGTCGAGCAGGGTGGAAATCAAGCGGGCATTGAACAGTATCTGGTCAGAGATTGTCTTCTTCTCACTCTTCGAAAGATAGAGCCCTTCCTTGGAGATAATCTCCGCCAGTCCGGAGACGGAATGCAAAGGGGTCCTGATCTCACGCGCCAATGCCTTAATAAGCGCAGACTTCAACTTGTCGGAATGACGATATTCCGACATCTCCGTCTGTAGGGTCTTGATACGAAAGACGAGAAACAGGCAAACAGCGATCAATATAGTAATTGCAATCCACATGATAAAAGACATCCCACTTCAATGCATCATTTTGCAAAGTTAAAAAACATTTCCGAAAGTAACAAACTTTTAGGAGATTTTTTGCAGTTGGGCAACTAATTTTTGACGATATCCACCACCGTCAGTGTCTGTCCCGCAACCTGAAAGCGAATATCGAGATCGAGGAAAGGCATTCCATAGACACGCTGCGGGTCATCATGGTAACGAGGACGGGGATCCTGTGACAAGACGGCCTTCAGCGTATCCGCCATGCCATCCGGCAGGCGCTCCGCCAGATGCCTTGGCAACTCCACCCGCAACGGCTGCCAGTCTGTCTGGTCCACGAAGCCACAGCGGGCATCACCATGGGCATCAGCGTATGCCACGTAAGGCTTGATGTCATAGATTGGCGTGCCATCCATCAGGTCGGCTCCTCTGACATAGATGAGAGGTCCCTCAGAGTCGCCCTGTTCCACTCGATCGAGCCGTACACAAGAGAGCCCCAGGGGATTAGGACGGAAGGGCGAACGCGTGGCGAAGACACCCAACCTGCGATTGCCGCCCAGACGAGGCGGACGAACCGTGAGTCCCTCCATGCCATGGCGGTTGGCAGAGAAGCCCCAGATCAGCCAGAGATAATCAAAATCCTCCAGTCCACGAATCGCCTCAGCATGACGGAAAGGAGGTTCCATGACGATCTGCCCCGTCAGTTCGGTGACGAGTCCACTCTGACGGGGAATGCCAAACTTCGACTTCAGCGGAGAGCGGAAAAAGGCGATCGGATGCAGTTCCATCGGGCGCGAAGTTACAATTAAGTTGGCTAAACACAAAAAAATTGTCCAAAAATTTGTATTTCTTTGGATAATTTCGTAATTTTGCCATCGAAAACAATCAACATGACCCTCTGAATAATATGAGAATAAGAACTATCCTTTTGACATGCCTTCTCTTATGCCTTGGACTGTCGGGATATGCCAAAGACGACTATCAGCAAGATGCTGAGTATCTTGCCTTGCGCGACTCTATGCACCACGCCTTTAATGACAGTGACAGCGCCAAGTTCTTTCCTGCGCTGAAAGAACTGGAAAACTACCTGCTGAAGCAAGGCGACCTTCATGCCTACTACACCCAGCGCTGTAACGAGATTGTGTTCCTAATGAACCAGCAGCGTATCTTCGAGGCCTACAAACTGGCACGAGAACTGTCCAGAGAACTGCGCGAGAAGAAAATCGACAAGGAGATGTACATGGCCTACAACATGCTAGGCCATATCAACCGCTACTGCGGGAACAAAGAGGAGGCAAAGAAGAACTGGTACGACGTGATCAGCATGATGGCACAGGAAGGCTACTACTCCAGTATGCCACCTATCTACATGAATATCGTGAACGTGGCCCTTGACGATGACCCTGAGGAGGCTGACAGTCTGTTGGATATGGCTAAACGCATCGCTGAGAAGTATTCCCCAGACCGGGTGTTCGACATTGAGACCCGCAGGACATTAAGTTACTATTACCGTGGTGACATCGAACGTTTCCTGGAGGGCTACAAGGTGTATAAGGAGGGGGAGGCGAAGGGTCAGTCCTCTGTTCACGGCCGGGAGATGGACGTGTTTTACACCGCCTATCAGGGTCACATTGACGAGGCAGTGAAGATGGCCCGCGAGGAACTGGGTGACGAAGGACGCGACGCCATCACGATGATCTACGAGAAGGCCGGTCGCTGGAAGGAGGCCTTCGAGGCCCTGAAGGAGCAGACGGCCAGCAGCGACTCCATCGACAATGTGGTGCTCTCCAACAGCATGATGGGCATCCGCGATGAGATGACAATCTATGAAGCAGAGCGCAAAGCCGACAAGAGCAGGCTCTATCTGCTGTCGGCCATCATCGCACTGCTCATGCTGCTTATCGCTGCCCTCATCTATATCGTACAGTCACGACGCAGGCACCTGAAGCAGTTGAAGAAAGCCTATAACCATGCTTTGGAGTCCGACAAGATGAAGACGGCCTTCATCCAGAATGTCAGTCATGAGGTGCGCACTCCCCTGAACATTATCAGCGGCTTCGCGCAGGTGATTGCAGACCCGGAACTGACAGACAGTGTGGAGGAGCGCCAGCACATGGCCAGTATGATGCAGAAGAGCGCCCTCCAGGTCACCACCCTCATCGACGAGATCATCGGCCTATCACTCATCGAGACTACAGAGTTGACGCACAAGGACGATGAAGTCAACGTCAACGAGTTGCTGCAAGAGACAGTGAAGGAACACAAGATCCATGCCAACAAGAACATCAGGCTCCAACTGGACTCCGCACTGCCAGAGGATTTCAGTCTGAAGACCAACATCAATATGTTCAGGCGTATCCTCAACGCCCTGATGGAGAATGCCACCAAATATACGACAGAAGGCTACATCACGCTGAAGGCTTCGGCCAGCGAGGATACACTATCCATCACGGTGGAAGATACAGGCTGCGGCGTACCAGAGAAGGAGGCTGAGCGCATCTTCGACCGTTTCGTAAAACTCGACTCCTTCAAGGAAGGCATAGGCCTGGGTCTGCCGCTGAGCCGCAAACTCGCAGAGCAGTTGGGTGGCAACGTCGTACTCGACACCACCTATAAGGAAGGTGCACGCTTCATCCTGACATTACCTATTTAACTTACATCAATGAGAAAGACTATTTGTACCATTATGCTCGCCTGTCTGGCGACAATTGGCAGCAACGCTGCTCAGAAAGTAGATGAGTTCACCACCAAGAGCGGTAAGAAAGTAGCCATCACCTGCATCAAGCACGCCAGCATGGAGATCAACTATAACGGTGTGGAGATCCAGGTCGATCCCGTGGGACTCTGGGTAAAGCCAGAGACCGACTACGCCACCTTCCCCAAGGCCAACATCATCCTCATCACCCATGAGCACAAAGATCACTTCGACCGCGAGGCCATCCACGCCCTGCGCAATCCTGCCACCTCCATCTATGTGAATCCAGCCGTATATAACATGTTCAAAAACGGTCTGGTGATGAGGAATGGCGACAGTGTGCAATATGCCCCTGACATCAAGATCGAGGCCGTGCCAGCCTATAACACGACACCTGGCCGCGAGCAGTACCACCCCAAGGGCCGCGACAACGGCTACGTGCTCACCCTCGACGGCCTGCGCATCTATATTGCCGGAGATACGGAGGATATCCCTGAGATGGCCAACCTGAAGGATATCGACATTGCCTTCCTGCCTTGTAACCAGCCTTACACGATGACTGTCGATCAGGTGGTGAATGCCGCGAAGGTCATCAAGCCGAAGGTGCTCTTCCCCTATCACTACAACGACACGCCAGTCTTCAAGATCAATATGCAGTTGGCAGGCAGCGGCATCGACATCCGCGTCCGCGACTATAAATAAGAAATCCCCGCCGGGCGGCGGGGATTTTCTATCAACTTTAACCTAAGTATTTCATCAGGATTCGGGCATGGCCGCTGTCATGCAGTTTGGCTATGCTCTTCTCACGGATCTGGCGGACACGCTCACGCGTCAGTCCCATTTCCGCGCCAATCTCTTCCAGTCCTCGCTCCTGACAGCCGATGCCGAAGCACTCACGGACGATCTTCAGTTCACGATCCTTCAATACCGAGCGCAGCACATTCTCCAGGTCACTGGTCAGCGACTCGTAATCCACCTGCTTATCAGTGCGGGAGTCGTCGCCGGAACTGAGCATGTCTGCCATCGAGTTGTCATCGTCCTCACCAAAGGGTGCATCGATACTCATGTGATGACTGTCAGCCTTGGCTGTCTGTTCAATCTTCGCCTCATCAATCTGAGTGAGTTCGGCCAGTTCTGTCACGGAGGGACGACGCTGATGGACTTGCTCAAAACGGTTGATCTCCTGATTAATCTTGCTCAGGGCTCCACTCTGATTCAGCGGCAGGCGCACGATGCGGCTCTGCTCTGCGATAGCCTGCAGGATGCTCTGGCGAATCCACCACACGGCATAGGAGATAAACTTAAATCCACGCGTTTCGTCAAATTTCTCAGCAGCCTTTACCAGTCCGATATTTCCCTCATCGATCAGGTCAGTCAGTGTCAGACCCTGATGCTGATATTGCTTAGCCACAGACACGACAAAGCGAAGGTTAGCCGTTACCAGGCGCTCCTTTGCCTTCTCGCCCTCAGGTCCGCCCCTACGGATGGCCTGGGCCAGTTCAATCTCCTCATCAATGGTGACAAGCGGCTGACGACCAATCTCTACAAGGTACTTGTCCAGTGCTTCACTCGATCGATTGGTAATGCTTTTTTGAATTTTTAATTGCCTCATTATTCTCTTGTTACCTTGAAAAAGTGTGCAAAAGTACAAAAAAAAACGGCTCGTTGTTATCCGAGCCGATGTTTTTTAAGAGTCTTTAACCAAAAACCGACGTAAATCACTGTTCGATGACCTCTACCCTGGTGTCACCAGGTTTGAAGAGCAGCCCCTTGCAGATGGTGGCATCCGCCTTGTAGGCTTTCATCTCGACGGCATTCCAGTCGATCTGATCCGTACGCTGGACGAGGGGCACATGGGGGATCAGCGATCCATCGCGCACGAGGATGACGGCAGGTATCTTGCCTGCCTGGATAGTCTGGTAGCCACCCTCATAGACGGCTCCGCTCTGATAGTCGATCCATTTGCCCTTGGGCAGATACACCTCGCGCGCTGTGCCCGACTCCATCAGGGGAGCCACGAGGATCTGCGAACCAAACATATACTCATCCTCGACATACCAGGCTCCCTTGTCGTGCGGGAATTCCACGAAGAGCGCGCGCACCATCGGCAGGCCACGTTCCGAACAGTCCTTCGCCTGGGCATAGACGTATGGCATCAGTTTATATTTCATCTCTGCACAGTCGCGGAAGGCCTCCGTAAAACTCTCCGAGATGAGCCAAGGCTCCGTAGGAGGAGCGCCATGGGCACGGGTGTGGCTCGACAGGAAGCCGAAAGGCAGCCAGCGGCGGTAGATATCCTCTGGCGAGGCCGTCACGAAACCGCCCATGTCGTGGCTCCAGAAGGAGAAGCCGCTCAGGCCGAATGACAGTCCACCGCGCAGGTCACCCAGCATACCGGTGTTCGTCGTTGCAGCATCACCGCCCCAGTGGAGGGCATAGCGCTGCGAACCGGCCCAGGCAGAGCGCGCCCAGATAATGCCATTGCCGGGATATTGTCTTTCAACAGCCTCCCACAAGGCCTTGTTGTAGCGCAGCGGGTAGAGGTTGTGCTCGTAGAGCCCGCCCTTACCGCTATGATAGAAGCCATTGTATGGCGCGGCCTCGCCGAAGTCACACTTGATGGTAGAGACACCCTGCTTCAGCAGACCCGTGATCTTCTCCTGATACCAGCCGACGGTCTCGGGATTGGAGAAGTCGAGCACGGCATCCTCGTAGGGCATGCCACCAGTAGCGTTCGTCACGTGCAGGCCCTTTTCAATGATCTCCGGGAAGAAGCGGTTCTTCGGGGTGAAATACGGCAACTGCCACAGACAGGTGTGGAAGCCATCCTTCGCCAATTGTCTTAGCATACCGACAGGATCCTTGAAGCGATCCTTGGCAAACTGGTAGTCGCACTGCCAGTCAACGCCAAACCAGCCCGTGTCGAAATGGATCACGTCGCAGGGGATCTGATGGGCACGCAACTGCTTGGCGATCTCCAGGCCCTCTTCCTGCGAGAAATAGGTGATACGGCTCATCCAGGTGCCGAAACTCCAGAGGGGCAGCATGGGCGACTTGCCCGTGATGCTTGTATATTCGTCGAGGATATCCTTCGGTTCGCCGAGGAACACGAAGAAATCCATCTGCTCATCGGCCATGAAGAGACGGTCGGCCCCGATATAGGAGGCTCCGAAGTCGCAGGTCACGGGAGCCGATGTGTGCATGAAGATGCCATAGCCGCGATTCGAGAAGAAGAATGGCACGGGCTTGTACTGACCGTCCGTCTCCGGTCCCTGCGGATCGGTCACGGAGAGATGCACCTTCTGCCCCACCTTATTCAAGGATGTGAACGACTCTCCGCAGCCATAGATACGCTCACCAGGGGCCAAGGTAAAGACGGGATTCACACTGCGGGAATTGTCGGAGCCGCGCTTGATAAACGAGAACGGCAGCAACTTCACCTGACTCGAGTCATTGTCGATGCTATGCCGCGTCTGTGTCAGGATCCTGCCCTGCGCATCCTTGACCACCAGTCGCCAGGGGTATTTCTGAATCTCTATCGAACCATAGTCAGAACGATAGGTAATCCTGTCGGCAGTCTGGGTGGCAGTCCACGGTGCCCCCTTACCTCTTGCCTTGAACCCGTCACAGAACATCACATCCTCCTGATCCGTGCCCTTCGGCACGATGGGAGTGGTCAGCATCCTGATCCTAGCCGTCCTGGGCGTAATAAACTCAATGGAGAGTCGCAGGTTAGGATCGTTGTCATACGCGGCATCGGGGAAGTCAAGCATCTGCATCCTCACCGGCCAGTAGCCATTGAGGTTGAACGCCTGTCGCGGACTCATACGATAGCGCTTCCACTGTACCAGACCTTCGCCTTTCGCCACGTCGAAACTGACGAGCGAGTCAGCCAGGAAATACGTGTTCGAGAGGTCGCTGAAGTCCGTTGACATGTCCTTCTGCATACACTGAAGGTACTGCACCCCCGCATTCGTCTGGATCTGTGCGCTCATCGCCTGTATGCCGCAGACTGCACAGACCACGCATAATAATTTCTTCTTCATCTTCAGTTCTATATGAGTTAGTGGCTACAAAGTTAGCCATTTTATTCCAAACTTCCACATCTTCATGCAGAAAAATGTGATTTTCGTGTTCTAATTCAACGAAAATTCGTATCTTTGCACACGTGTTCTTTGAACACAAATCTTTTTATTGCTCAATCTCTCTACCGAACCGCGACCAGAACTACTCCAACCCCGACGACTTCCCTGCCGACTATGCCCGCCGCGTATGGCTTGCCCCAGTCTATTACGTGCCGCTGATATGGCCTGCCTACATCCTCGACTCCCCCGTGATGATGGCTGTGCAGAACGTGCTCCTCTCCGCAGGCAACATCGTATTGCAACCAAGAGGAACTCATCAACCAGACCGCCATCGAGATTGAGGCTTACGTCAAAGACCAGCAGGCCTACCTGAATCCCCACCTGAAGATTGACGACGTGGTGAGCCACTGTCAGACGGGCCGTTCCTACGTCTCGATCACCTTCAACCGTCGTTTCGGCTCCTTTGCTGCATACACCAACGGTCTGCGCCTCGCTCACTTCGAGCAGTACCAGGCCCAGCACCCCAACGAGACCAAGGAGTCGGCCGCTATCGCCTCCGGCTACTCGTCGTACAACTCCTACTATCGCGCCAAGCAGAAGTTCGAGCGACAGGAGTGAAGTTTTTCCAAGATTCTCTTGTAAATATCAAGAAATTGTTGTAACTTTGCGGCCAAACATCAAGTATCATTGGTTATGTGTACAGTGACATTATCCTTCAACCAAAAAGACAAGGTGGCACGCGAAAAGTTGGCTGCACTGCTTAGTACGGGGTTGTTTGTGCAGGTTGACGGGCAAGAAGACCTTGATATAAACTATGCAGACCCTTCACTCTATGAGATTGCCCCATCGCTGCCTGAAATAAATCGCGATTTGACTCCTCAGGAGTTGGAAAAACTCATCTTAGAAGACATTCACTCTATCTACGAGGGTAAGTATGCCGTATAACATTCAAGCATAACATATTTCCTTACTCCGATTTCATTTCCCGATGAAATCGGAGTTTTTTTATGGTTTCTTGCACGCCGTGGACAATTTTCAATGTCTTCGTGGACTATTTGCAAGAAACTTACAGGCTGTTTGCAAGATGCATGGATAATTATCAATGCCTTGTTTGCCTGAATCTCCGTAACTTTGCACGCAAAACCATTAAGATTTCGCATAGCCATGACAGTATTATTGTCGCTCACACCGCTGGAGTACATTCTCATCGGGCTCGTCGCCCTGGGCATTTTCCTCTTCTTCCGTGCCTGCTGGCAGAACATCCAGGCAGGGCACAGCAAAGGCCACAACTGATAGCCTGCGCCCGGAGCGTGCAGGCTCAGTGCCCGTTGGTGTCAGCAGCACAGGAGAGTATATGCTGCTACATTTTGATGCGGGCACTGAGGTTTGGGTTTGGGACAGCGAAGGACTTATCCTCACAGCATCAATAGGTCATAGCATCACTATTGCCGATGATATTGTTCACGGTTCCGATAGTTGTAGTAATTTCTGGGTCAAAGGAACCAGCCAGACTATCCCTTTGGCTATTACAGCAGATCCTTACTATGATATCGGTGTTGTAAACTATAACGACGGTAGTAACCACACGCTGACACCTGATGTTAATGGGGCTTATTCGTTCACGATGCCTGATAAACCAGTTTCGGTCAGTGCAACATCCTTACTGATACGTGGCCTCACCTCCTCCATCAGCGCATCATCTAAATGCCAACTAATAAACTCACGGGGACTGGCCTCGTAAGTTCTTTCAAAATAAACAAGCAACGAATTTGCATTAATATCTAATACCTCACTTCATGCTCGATTCTTCGACAAAAAAAGAACCTCACCGCCCATCGTCCGGGCAGTGAGGTTTGTAATGTTTCGTCTTGACTTGCTTTAATATACTGAACCGCTTCGCTTTAATATACTAAACCGAAGCGCCCCTCTGCGCAGGGCCGAAAAGATGCCCCGCACTGCCGAGCCTTGCGCCTGTGCAGTGCGGGGCTTAGGGTTTGTTGTTGCCGGGCCTCACGAAGTGTCAGACACCTTGTGAGCTGAAAAGTAGATGAGCAAGTGACCTCACAAAGTGTCTGACACTTTGTGAGCACAGCAAAAAAAGAGCCTCACCGCCCGCCGTCCGGGCAGTGAGGTTTGTAATGTTTCGTCTTGACTCACGGGAGATGTGAGTTTACGGTCAGAAGCCGAGCACTGGCCTGACACTACCGGTACTCGACTTACTGAGGGGGAGCCAAGAATCATTGGCGAAGCCCCACACGCCGTCGCCAGCGCTCTCCGTAGCAGACCAATAGTTGCCAGATATTTCCGTACCGCCGACACCTATAGTGATATAGGCATTCACTTTGCCGTCGTAAGTCATGCCATTACTACCACTCATTGTCGAGCCGAGGTTGGTGAATATCGCCTCGTAGTCGCTCTTCTGTGCCAACGCCCAGTTCGACACGTTCTTGCCGCCCAGCGTGGTGTAACTTGTCAGGTTAGTGCCGAGGGCGTCAGCGTCGGGCAGCACCTTCAGCGTGGTGCTGGCGTATGTGTCCACAGATGCCCAGCCGTTGATGGTGCTCCATTCCTGCTGCGCTGCGTTCTTCAGGGCGAGAATCAGACCGTGACCCGTCTCCGTCACTTTGCCCAGGATGCCCACTGCGGTGCAGCCTGTGGGCACGGCAGTCTTCGCGTCGTGCAGATGGCCATCGGCGCACACCACCTTGCCATGGTCAGCCGTCGTGGCAGCAGAGAGTGTGGGGTATGATGGTGCCACTGCCACGGTGTAGGTCCAGGTGTAGGTGCCGTCGGCATTGTCGGTGCGGGCGCTGCGGGTAACGGTGTAGCCCGGGGCGGCGAGCTGCGAGGTTACATCTAGTTCCGTGGTCGTCAGGTAATCATTATAACCAGGATCACTAGAAGAGGTTAACTGATAGTTAGAGGCGCCGACAATACCACAAAAATAATCTACTTCTGATGTAACTTTGAGCGTTGCGCTTGCGCCAGTGCATCTGAGATTAAGATTACCTCCACTTTGAATGCAAAAAGAGGCATTGGTGGTGATGCTGTTTGTGCCTGTTAACTCAACGACAAAGTCACTACTCCCCATAATAAATGGAGTGGATGGGTTGCCGCTGTTCCATCGGGCATTGAGGTTGTGGAGTCTGATGGTGCCCTTAGCGCCAGAACTTGCGATGTCGAAAGCATAGCCGCTGCAGAAGTCCTTACCATCGGCGTTGGCGATAGTGATGTCAAAATCGGTTACTGCAGTGAAGGCGTAAATGAGGCTGGCATTGGCAGCCACTGGCGATGAGGGATTCGTCCAGGTGATGGTGGGTGCTGACGGCTTCTCCAAGGCGATAGGTGAAGTGCTGTAATAATACTTGCCGTTTTCGAAGCCTCCGGCGGGCGCAGCCTTCGTTCCAATGTACGCATTATCATTGTCGTCGGTCACGCAGAAGTAAAGCACATCGTCAGCAGCATTGGCCTCGTTGATGCACAGCCCCACGTAAAGGTAGTCGTCAGTGGCATTGGTTGGGGTGACATTAATTCCTTCATAAAGACGTACATATTGATAAGAACACATCGGGCAAAACCTATTAGCAATAGCAGCTTTCCAGGACTGGATGTTCAGCGTCTTCACCTTAATGGGGTTGTTGCCGTCGGTGAAGTTGAAGCGGAACATCGACTGCAGGTTAGCGAACACAGCCTTGGCCTGAGTCTTCGTTGTCTCATCGCCCACGGCATAGAAAGTCATCTTATAATTGTTGCTGGCGTCGATTGCCTTCACCTTCATCGTGGCCTTGGCGCCATCCACACACGATGCTGCCGTACCGTCCTGAGTAGAATAATTATAGTAGAAATCATTCACGCTGCTTACAGGGGAGTTGATTTTGTTCAGGTTATAGAGCAGCTCGACCTCATCGTCGGGGTTGATTGTACCTGTACCCGTCAACTGCCCCTGGAGTTCGCACGACTTCATGTCGGCGCTGACGTTCTTCACCACGAGGTAGCCTTCGAGCAGAGCCGAAGTGGTATTATTATAGACATAGACCTTCTCGCCTTCCACGAACTTCGTGGTGATAGCGGGGGTGGAGCCGCTGTTGTCGAACGCCACGGCGCGGGTGCCGGCGTTGTCGCTGAAGGTGGCGGGGATGCTGACGGTATAGGTGCGCACCTCGCCCTGGGCGGGCTGCTGAGTATTATTAGCGACGATATCCTCGCTGGAACAGGCTGTCAGACTCATAGTCATGGTGCCCATCAAGAGAGCCGAAGCCAGACTGATGATATAATTCTTTCTTTTCATTGTCGTTCAGTTTTTAAAGGGTTAATACTTCCTACCACTCAGTCGGTTCGTAGGGGCTTCTCTCTCCGCTGCCAGCCAGCAACTGGGGCTGTTGTCTCAACTCGAACACCCTCATCGAGGGCTTCTCGTACTTTCGTTTCTCGCTAATTCTTGTCATTGTCTGGTTTATTTATTTGAATGATTCTGTACGATTTTAATGGGTTCGTTGGATTAATTGAGCGCTTTTACGTCGCAAAGGTACAAAGAATTCTGTTAAATTGTGTACCCCCCCCCTTAAATAGTGTTAATCTGATTCGAAAATGTCATAAGGAGTCATGAACGGTGCGCCTCGCGCGCGGGCGTGGTAGTAGGGATAAGCCGAAAATACGTGTCCCACCTGTCCTACGTGTCCACGGCGCAGGGACAGATGGGACAGGTGGGACACATGTTTTCTGGATAAGACAACTATACGTCAATCAAGGGGACATGTCCATGATACTGGCTTTGCCAGATCACGCGACCTGTCCCCTTGATCGACCTTGATCGACAGGAGGCACTCTTCTCCAGAAAAGAGCCACTCTACGAAAATTAGGAGCCGCTTTAGAAACGTGAGGAGGCTCCTCACATCTGTAAAGTGCCTTCTCAGTTTGTTCCCAAGCCTTGGGAATTCAGAAAACAGCCTTCCTATTCCAGAAAAGACTCTTTCTATGTCGCACCTGACCGTTCACCAGACAAATTCTCTACATGCGCACACATACGCCTGCGCGCATTAGAGCGTAATACGAGCGGGGGCGAGGGTTACTGACTTCGCTGTGAGAGCGCCCCTGCCCTTGACGACTACCATGCACTTGCCGAAGAACGCCTTGCGCTGGGGCGAGGTAAACCGTTCCATAGAGGTCTGACAACCATTATCCGTACCAAGGATGGTGGCACCACCGTCAACGGAGAAGCAAATCTGATCCTCTGCCCACGGACAGAGGTTGCCGTCCTTATCGACGACCTCTGCCGCCACGAAGGTGGTCTCCTTGCCCTGATAGTCGATGGAGAGGCGGATATGGTCGGGCTGTCCGGCCGTACGGATCACCTGTTCGCAGACCGTCTTGCCATCCTTGCGGCTCACGGCCTTCACCTCACCGGGTTCAAAGGTGACGCGCCAGCCGACATGATACTCCGTATTGAGGCTGGTGGTCAGGTTATGCATCTCATAGCGCTTCGCCGGCTGCTCCGCCGTCTTGCGGCGCACGCCCTGGCTCTTGCCGTTGACGAAGAGTTCCACCTCGTCGGCATTGTTATAATAGGCCCAGAGGTCGATGGTCTGTCCCGGCATCCAGTTCCAGTGGGGGAAGAGGTGCAGCATCGGCTTCTGCGTCCACTCGCTCTGATACATATAGTAGGAGTCCTTGGGGAAGCCAGCCAGGTCGATCAGTCCGAAGTAACTGCTTCGGGCGGGGAAGCCGTAGGGCGTGGGCTCTCCGAGATAGTCCCAGCCCGTCCAGATATACTGTCCGCCCACGAAGTTGTTGTGCTTGATGACGTCCCAGGTCTCCTCATGGGTAGAACTCCAGGAGGCATGGAAATTGTCGTAGGCCGAGCACATATAGGTGGGATCGGTATAGGGGAGCCACCACTCCTGGGGTGCCCACGTGATGGAGTCGGAAGGCATCTTATAGAAGCCCCTGGTCTGCAAGGCACTGACACTCTCCGAGAAGATGAAGGGCTTGCCGGGAAAGTTCTGCGGCACATCCTTCGCCCACTGGTGGTGGTAGTTGAAGCCGATGATATCGATGACACCGCTCTTGAAGAGGTGGTTATTGGGCGACGGCTCATTACAGCCGGCGAGAATAGGGCGCGAGGTGTCGTACCTCTTCACGATGTCCGCCAGATGCTGCGTGAGGAGCGACTGTACGGAGAGTTCGCCGTCCTTGGCCAGCGCCGAGGCATCATGGCCTGCGTTCAGGATGAGGTTGGCCTGCTCCAGCGTCAGCGTGTCGGCCTCGGCGCTTGACCACTGCTCGAGCACCTCGTTGCCTATCGACCACATCAGGATCGAGGGGTGGTTGCGGTCGCGGAGGATAAGGTCGCTAAGGTCGCGCTCATGCCACTCGTCGAAGAAACGGGCATAGTCGTTCTGCGTCTTCTTGCGCCGCCACATGTCAAACGACTCGTCCATCACGATGAGTCCCATGGTGTCGCACATGTTGAGCAGTTCGGGAGCCGGCGGGTTGTGCGAACTGCGGATGGAATTCACGCCCATCGCCTTCAGTCTGGTGAGTTTGCGATGCAGGGCATCCTCGTTGAGGGCAGCACCCAGGCATCCGAAGTCGTGATGCTCGCAGACACCATTCAGTTTGAAGTTCCTGCCATTGAGCCAGAAGCCCGTCTCGGGGTCGAAGCGGAAGGCACGGAAGCCCGTGGTGGTCTCGTAGGTATCCACCACCTTGCCAGCAACCTTCACGTCCGTGCGCACCTTATAGATATGGGGAGTCTCACACGACCAGAGCATCGGCCTTGAGACGGTGATGCTCGACTTCAGGCCCTTCGACCTTCCGACGACCTTGCCATCAGGGGCTATCAGCGTGTTCTCCACCTCGCCCTTGCCGTCGAGCGTCACCTCGATGGCCAGTTTGCCTTTACCCTTCTCCACACCGGCATTGGCATAGACTCCCCAGTGCGCGACATGCGTCGGTGCCGTCGTCGTGAGCCACACATGGCGGTAGATGCCACAGCCACTGTACCAGCGCGAGTTGGGCTGGTCACTATTATCCACCTTCACGGCCACCACGTTATCACCCTCCTTCACGTAGGGCGTGATGTCGTACTCGAAACTCGAGTAGCCGTAGGGACGATAGCCCACCTTCTCGCCATTGACATAGACGGTGGAGTTCATATACACGCCGTCGAACTCGAGGAAGAATTGAAGAGTTGAAGAATCAATTCTAAAGTGCTTGCGGTACCAGCCGATGCCACCGGGCAGGGCTCCCCCACCCGCTCCGCTGGGATTGCCCACGAAGAAGTCGCCCTCGCGTGCCCAGTCGTGCGGCACGTCGAGCGTGCGCCAGCCGCTGTCATTATAGTCGGCCTTCGCCATCTGGGCTGAGTCAGCCAGGATGAACCGCCAGCCCTTGTCGAAGTTCTGCCGCTCACGGGCTGTCGCCGTCAGTCCCATCAGGACCGCAGCAGTAAGAAAAAACAATTTCCTTCTCATTGTCTCGATTCCGGACATCCTGATCAGAGTTTTACGCTGACGGCCTTGCCGTTATAGTTCACCATCTTGCCCTCGGGATTGTCGAGGTTCAGAGGCTTGGACGCATCCTTGGAAATCAGCACCACGTTGAAGCGACGGTTCTTCAGCATGCCGTTGAACTGTCCCTTGCGGGCACCGAAGTTGACGGTCTTGGAAGCATCGTCGTAGGTGATGTCGATGGTGGCGTACTTGCCCTTCTCGTAGTTGTAGTTTGTGCCCTCGTCCTCATAGAGTTGGAACTGGCCGTCCTTGCCTGCATAGACGTAGAGGTTGATGAGTTCAGCGGGCTTCTCGTCACTCCACTGCATCTCAGGACCGAAGGGGATGATGGCACCCTCGCGCACATAGACGGGAATGCACTCGTAAGGCGCATCCACCACCAGGCGCTGACCACCCTGGATATACTCACCCGTATAGAGGTTGTACCAGCCACACTGCTCCGGGAAATAGACGCTGCGGTTGCGAGCCTTGTAGTAGCCCACGGGGCAGGCCATCAGGGCAGGTCCGAACATCCACTGGTTGCCGATGTTCTCCACGTTCTTGTCGCCACCAAAGTCCATCACGAGGGCACGCATCAGCGTGTAGTCCTTGAAGTGGGCCCAGCCTGCCATCGAGTAGAGGTAAGGCATCAGACGGTAGCGCAGTTTGTCATAATAGACGAACGACTTGTAGGCGGGATGATCCTCCGGTGCGATGTTCCATATCTCGCGCAGCGGCCACTGACCGTGGGCGCGGAAGAGGGGGATAAAGGCACCGAACTGGTTCCAGCGAGCCTGCAGTTCGCGCCACTCCTTCAGGTCTTCGTTCTCGATACCCTTCTGATCATAGAGTTGCTGGGCAGCCACGTAGCGGTTCTCCACACAGAAGCCGCCCTGGTCCATACCCCAGAAGGGGATGCCCGACATCGAGTAGTTCAGTCCTGCCGTCATCTGGGCACGCATATCCTCCCAGCGAGTGGCGATATCACCACTCCAGGTAGCGGTAGAATAGCGCTGCTCGCCGGCAAATCCGCTACGGGTGAGCAGGAACACGCGTGGCTCATTGGCCTTACCCTTATAGACAGAGCGCTGGCCGTTGTAGATGGCATCGGCATTCACCGTGGAGTAGGCATTGAAGTATTCGGTAGCAGTACCCAGTGCCGTCGGACCGCTGAGGGCCTTGCGATACCACATCGGGGTGCAGTCGCGCACGTTGGGCTCGGAAGCATCCATCCACCAGGCATCGACACCGGCGATGCCATCGTGGTTGTACTTTGAATAGAGATTCTCGTCCATCTGGCGCCAGAACATCTTGCGGGCCTCAGGCTGATAGGCATCATAGAAAGAGCCGCGGAAGCCGAGCCAGTCGTGGATATCATCCTTCACGGCCTGATGGTACATCCAGCCGTTCTTGTCGAGTTCCTTGTAGTTATCCACCGTATCATAGAACTTCGGCCATACGGAGATCATGAAACGTCCGTGCATGGCATGAACGGAGTCGAGCATGGCCTGCGGGTTGGGATAGCGCGAGGTCTCGAACTGGTGGCTGCCCCAGGAGTCGAGTTTCCAGTAGTTCCAGTCCTGCACGATGTTATCCACGGGAATCTGGCGCTTGCGGAACTCAGCGAGCGTCTCCTCGATCTCACCCGAGGTCTTATAGCGCTCACGGCTCTGCCAGAAGCCAAGCACCCACTTGGGGTAGAGCGAAGCCTTACCCGTCAGCGTGCGGTAGCCGGAGATCACCTCGTCGAGGTTGTCGCCGGCGATGAAGTAGTAGTCCATGTCCTTGGCCATCTCGCTCCAGATGGAGAGTTTCCCGCGCTCCTCGGCACTGCGGGGTGCGGCCACGCGCAGGCCGCAGTAGGCCTCGCCGCCGTCGGGCTGCCACTCGATGCGCAACTGGTTGCGCACACCCTTGCGCACCTGGGCGGTGAACTTATAGGCATTGGGGTTCCATGCTGTACGCCAGCGCTCGGGCACCACCTCCTTGCCGTCGATATACACCTTCACATAGCCCGAGTAGTAGAGGATGAACTGGTAGTCCTGGGCCTTGCCCGTACACTTGGCTTCGCCGAGTTCCGTCGCGACTCGGCCATTCAAGCCAACTTGATGGCTCTCGCTGCTCCGTCCCTTACCACAGCACTCTGGCTCGATGAAGCCCTCGTAGATGACGCTGGCACCCTGCAGGTTGAAGCCCTGCGGCAAGTTCTTGATGCCGCCGTTATCTGTCTTTACGGCAATCTCGGAGGTGGCGGGGAAGGCATACTCATAATAGATGCTGTCCTCGTCGCGCACAAGCCGCTTGCCGTCCTTGTCAATATATGTGCCCGTGAGATGACCGGCCTTACCCTGGCGATCGTAGAGTTTGAAGGCACGGTTCAACTGCAGATAGTCATCGGGACTGCCAAAGCGACAGTAACTATAACTGTCCCACAGGATGCCGTAATGCCTGTTGGAGAGCACGAAGGGGATACTCACCTTCGTGTTATACTGGAACAGGTCCTCATTCTTGCCCTTCATATTGAACTCCTCACTCTGATGCTGACCCAATCCATAGAACGCCTCATCGTCGGGGGAGTCGAACTTCATCTGCCAGGTCAGGCCATGCTTCATCTCCTCCGTGATGGCAGGACCGCCTTTCAGACCGTATTCCCGCTCCGGAACGGTGAAATTCTTAAACTGCTTGCCGTCCTTCGATTCTTTCAGGAGTTGTTTCCCCTCTGCATCGAAGAAAGCCACCTCGCCAGTAGCCTTATCTACAACGGCTTTTACGTTCTTGGCTTTTACCACGACATTACCGCCCTCCTCGCTGACAGTATAACTGCCCTTGGCGGGAGCCTTCTGCGGCACGATCATCAGGCTCTGAGGCTTCTGGGGCAGACTTCCCTCAGAAGTGGCACGAACCCGTATAATGTTATCATTCATCACTTCAAGACAGATCACTTTCGCCTGACCTCCATCAGGACGGATCGTCACACTGTTACCATTGGTCTGTATGTCAGCGGCCATAACCATCCCGGCCACCAGCCATGCAGATGCCATCATTACAAATTTCTTCATACGGTTTTTGTTATAGTTTTAGTTATAATTTATCCTTCATTATCATCCATGAGGACAGCCTCTTCCACTTCGACATCCTCAGCGCAGGGCATCTGGATAACGAACACCGTACCCCCGCCACGGTTCTCTTCTGCATGGATGGTGCCATGATGGGCCTCCACGATGTCGAACACTTTATGGAGATTAGGCGAATCATCATCACCGATAATCTCCTCGAATAGATGCGACTTCACCTCATCAGGTATCCCGACCCCACTGTCGGCGACACGAATGAGGGCCTTGCCCTGCTCCTTCTCCACATACACCTTGATCTTTGTACCACTCGGCGAGAAGGCAATGGAATTGGCCAGCAGTATCTGGAGCATCTCCCTCAGCATGGGCTTGTTGGCCATAACCTCCAGCACATCCACGAACGGGAAGAAAGAGAGCCGTATGTCCTTACCTTCGGGAACCTTGAATTCATCACATACCTCACGGAACAGTTGCACGATATTAGTCCGCTCAAACTCCACCGTCTGCGTAGCCTCCTGGACACCGTTTTCGCCGGCCACGAAAACCTGCGATTCCTTCTCTATCGACATCTTTTTCTTCATCTCGCTCATCCAGTGCTTCTTCTCCGTCTCACGGCGCAACTGCTCCAGTTCCATCCTCTCTTTCTGCTGACGGAGGAAACGCCAGCGCCACCACAGGGCTACCGCCAGCACGGCCAGGATATAGAGCAGCATCATCCAGCGGGTGCGCCATAATGGCGGGGTGATGGTTATCTCCAACGTACGCTCTATCTCACCCATCGTACCATTGTCGTTAAGCATCCTGACATGAAGGGTATAGGTGCTTCCGTGCTTGAGCGACATATAAGTGATGTTCGGATCCGACTCCTCCGTCTTGATCCACTTATCACTGAAGCCTTCGAGCATATAGACAAAACGCGAAGGGTTGTGGACCTCACCCTTGTCCGTACCCAACTGGATGGTAAACTGGTTCTCGTCGTATCGGAGGACCAACTCCTCGCTGTCGTCAAGGGCCTTTTTGAGAATGACATGACCGTTATACTCTTCCCCTACCCTCATCTGCTGACCAAATAGTTTCAGGCCGCTAAAGATTGGACGCTCCTTGTTGTCGGCATTGGTCATGAGTTTCGGGTTGATGATATCCACGCCACCGACACCACCGACAAGCACGAGTCCGTCGCGCGTCACACTGACGGAGCGCTGGTTGTAGGTGCCCTGCTGTAAGCCATCCTTCGAACTGAAAGTCCTGACAACGAAACTCCATTCTCCATTCTCCTCCTTCATGGGCGTCACATTGGAAATGCCATGCTCCGTCACCACCCACATCGTATGCTGGAGGTCCTCAACGATACCCACGACCGTTGAGCCCAGAAGACCGCTGTTCATGTCAAGCATCGTCTGCTGGCCCGTCTTGCCATCCACAATACAGCACCCTGCCGACGAACCGTGCCAGACGAGTCCACGGCTGTCTTCCATGACACAGATGGTACTTGCGCCTGCAGCCACCTTGCCGGGAATAACGGGAATATTCACATTGATAACCTTGCCACTTACGGGATTTATCAAGGAATAGAACTGACCATGACCTGCCATCAGCCAACCCTTATTGATCCAAGCCAACGAGGTCATGAAATTCTCCTTCAGGGCAGTGTTATAAGAACTCCAGGTCTTGAACTTGCCCGTCTTCGGGTCGAGCATCTGCACACCGTTGCCCAGTGTTCCTATCCAGATACGTCCCCACTTATCCTCCGTCACCGACCACACGTTATTATTCAGCAGTCCGCCTTCGGCATTGGAGGGGAGGTAGTTCTTCGTATTGCCGTTCTTGTCGATATGGATCAGACCACCATTGTAGGTGCCGAACCATACCGAACCGTCCTTAGCGCCATGGCTTGCCACCATGATATTAGAGGCAAAGCCACAACGAGCCTTGTCAAATATCTCCGTCTCACCAGTCTTAGGATTATATTTGATAACACCGCGGTTGTCGGTTCCCAGCCAGAAGTTTCCCTGTGTATCCTCAGTCGTCGTGTTGATATCTCCCAACTCCAAGAGGCTGAAGCCTGAGAGTTTCTCGATATACTGATTCAGTCCACTCCTATAGGCACCGATCCACATATTGCCCGCCTTGTCAAGCATCAGGCGCTTTACGGTATTCTCACTCAGGGAAGACTGGTCGAACTTATTGTTCAGGAACTGTTTCTTCTGCTTGTTCTTCGTGTCGATGATGATCAAACCCTCATGGTCTGTGGCAAACCACAGCCATCCTCTCTGGTCGGCCACCATATCCCAGATAAAGAGATTGTCGGGTAACGGTTCGATGCCGTTGTCGCTCAGATACTGATTCAGGGAGTTATACCAGCGCTTCTCTTTCGGAAGATAGATAAAGGTAAGGCCATTAGACAACACCCAGATATTCTTCTGGGAGTCGAGTACGACACGGTAATCGACACTCGACTGTCCGCCGTGCTCCTTCATATAGGAGTCTTTCCAGACCACCTTACCCCTCTCGCCATCCACTGCCATGATATCGCCGTCACTGGAAGCCACGATCAACTTCCCGTCGTCATCCGTCATGGAAGAGAACCAGAACTCGTAGGCAAAAGTCTCGGGGTCGTAGCCATACTTCGTCAGCGACTTCTTCTTGGTATGGGGATTATAGCAATAGAGACCATTGTCGTAGGTCTTCACCCAGAGATTCTTCTTGGAATCGACATGGATACGGTCGATGCCTCCCGTGATACCGATCTTCGCCAACAGGGGGGACGGATTGCGTATCACCTTCTCCGTGACGGGGTTAAACAGACTGTAGTTCATGCCCTGCCTGACCCAGAGATTGCCATCAATATCTTCCCAGACCATATCCACATAGTTGTTACGCAGCGTCGTCGTGTCACTCGGATCCGAGTAGAACGTACGGAAGCGATAGCCGTCATAACGGTTCAGTCCGTATGAGGTCCCAATCCAGACAAACCCTTTGGAATCCTGGAAGATATAATTGATCTGAGAGTTAGACAAGCCGTCGCGCGTATCAAGACGACGGAACTTCATATCTGGAATTTCTGTATTCTGAGCACTCGTCCCGAGGGTGAGTACCATAAGCAGTAGCGTCAGCAGTTGTTTCATATATAGGTATCTAGTTTCTATTCCGCCACAAATTTATGCAAATTCTGTGAAACAGACAAACAAATTCGTTAAAAACTTCGCTTGGGCTCCAAAACGACCCTCATCATTCATCTTCATCCATCAGGACAGCCTCCTCGATTTTTTCTTCCTCGTTCTCCTGCTGAGGCTCCACTTCCTGTCGCTGAGGACGCCTTTCCTTCCACTCCTTCAGAAGACGTGCAGCAGGCTTCCAACCGAAGAAGAGCACCACGGCTATCAGGAGATAGCACAGCCAGGCCCACCATGAACGGTACCAAGGGGAACCAATGGAGATGTCGAGCCGGCTCTCCACCTCACCCATCGTACCGTCGTCCTTCAGCATCCTGACACAGAGGGTATAACTGCCTGGCGGCAGGGACATATAGGTGATGTCAGGATTACTGGCCGTGGTCTTGATCCACTTATCGTTGAAGCCTTCCAACTGATAAATGAAACGGGTGCTGTTGTTCACGCCACCATTGTCGGACGCCATGTGGATCGTGAACTGGTTCTGATCGTAGGAGAGACTGATCTCCCGCTGCATATCCAGGGCCTTCTTCAGTATCAGCCGACCATCAATCCTCTCCCCTACCTCTACTTCATGGTCGAAGAGAACCAGTCCGCTGAAGACAGGACGCTCTTTGCTGTCGCCATTGCCCAACTTCAGAGTACTGATGATGTCAAGGCCATCCTGTCCGCCCAACAGCAGTTCGCCTGAACGCGAGCAGTAGATGGCACGCTGGTTGAACGGTCCTGGCTGCAGGCCGTCGCGGTCGTTGAAACTTCGGATGGTGAATATCCAAGAACCGTCATCCTGCTTGAGCGGTGTGATATTGGATACGCCATGGTCGGTCGCCACCCACATCGTATGACGGGTATCCTCCGTCACGGAGACGGCATTGGAACCATGAAGGCCCGACTTCATGTCCAACAGTGTCTTCTGTCCGGTCTTGCGGTCATAGATTACCACGCCAGAGGGAGAGCACTGCCATAACAAGCCACGGCTGTCGATCACGGCTTGTGTCGTCGCGGTGGAGACGGTAATGGCTTTCATCCCGTCCTCCTCCGGGAATGTTCCGTTGACGACCTTGAAGTTACCGGGATTTATCAGGGCGTAATACTCGGAGTTGCCTAACACGATCCATCCGTTGGAAGCAGTAGAGATACTGTTTGTCCACACAGTCTTCAAAACGGAATTCTCTGTCGTAAACGAACGCTGTCTGCCTGTATTCTTATCAATGCGAACGGCACCGCCACCAAGCACGCCGACCCAGATGTGTCCCCACTTGTCCTCTGTAATGCCCCAGATATTATTGGTAACCAGCGCACTTCCCGAATCGGTCGTACGATAATTGGTCCAGTGGCCGTCCTTGTATCTGAGCAGTCCACCTTCGTAAGTACCAAACCACAATGCACCGTCCTTGGCAGCATAACTGCCGACGATAATGTCACTCGGTACCCCAAGACTCTGCTTGGTGAAGGTCTCCAGGGGCTCCAACGTCTTCGAATCCATCTTAATGATTCCACCATCGTTCTTGCCCAACCAGTAATTGCCCTCCTGATCCTCACAGATGGCATTGATATCGCCAACGGCCAGACTGGTAAAGTTAGACATGGCCTCGGAACACATGGCCACGCCATTCTTATAACTGGCGAGCCACATACGGCCCAACTGGTCAAGATAGAGATGCTTAATGGTGATATCTGGCAGCGTCGTCTCGTCTCCCTTCACGTTGGTAAACTGACGCCATACTTTGTTTTCCGTATCGAGCACCAGCACGCCAAGGTGGTCCGTTCCTACCCAGAGATAGCCCTTATTGTCGTAGCACACTTCCCACACCAAGATGTTGTCCGGCACATTCTCGTAACCCTGTGCCCGCATCAGTTCCGTCAGCGACGTGTACCACCGCTTCTCCCCTTTCATATAAATATAGGTACCCGTGGAGTGTGTGATTACCCAGATATTCTGGTCCTTATCGACGGTCACCCAATAGTCGTTATAGGCATCAAGGGCCCGCTTCACATGGTCTTCCTTCCAGAGCACTTTTCCACGTTCGCCATCAATGCACATCAGTTCGCCGTACGTCGAGACAAGGATCATCCCCTCTTTACTCTCTGCGTATGCAGAAACGCCAAACTCCTTGTCGAACTCCTTTGGGCCATAGCCGAAGGCGATATGGGTGACCTTCTTGGTCTCAGGGTTAAAATAGTAGAAACCGTCCTCGTAGGTCTTTATCCAGTAGTTCTTCTTTGAATCCACATGCAGGCTCTCTATTCCTCCTTTGATGCCCTGACTATTCAGCCAACGGCCAGGATTCCGATCGACCTTCTCCGTCACAGGGTCATAGAGGGAGTAGTTCATGCCCTGCTTCAGCCAGAGCCGTCCGCCATGGGCTTCCTGGATCTCATCGATACGGTTATTACGGAGTGTCGTCGTGTCCTTGTCGTATGAATAATAGGTACGTACGCGATACCCGTCGTATCGGTTCAGTCCGTAGCCGGTACCAAACCACATATAGCCCTGCGAATCGCGCAGGATACTGCTCACCATGGAATTCGACAATCCCTCGCGGGTGTCAATCCGACGGAATTTCATGTCGGGGATGATGGCACACTCTGCCAACATGATCCACGCCATAAGAAAAGAAAAGGTTAGTATTGAACGTTTCATAGGTTATATTTCTTAATTCGTTTTTAGGTTCGTTATCAGGATTGTTTCTTTGCCGATGTCTCGCGTATGACCAACTTCTGCGGAACGATCTTCTTGTATATATTGGAATCGCCGTTAATATTCTTCAAAAGCAACTGGCAGGCCACCTTGCCCATCTCGTGCGACTGATCCTCGATAGCCGACATCCGCGGAGTGACATATCTTGCATGGACATCGTCCGTGAAGCCTATCAGTGCCACATCATCAGGGATGCAAAGTCCGGACTGCTTGATGGCCGTGAAAGCCGCAAACGTAATAATATCGTTGAAGGCTAAGATGGCATCCGGACGATTTTCCATCTGCAAGAGCCGCGTCGTCTCCTGCAAGGCCCATTCATAATCAATCTTCTCACAGACAACCAGTTCCCTGTCGATAGGGATACGGTTTTCTTTCAAGGCCTCCAGATAACCATGCTTACGCCGTCTGACCATATCCAGATGATTCGGACCGCCGATGAACGCGATACGACGGCTTCCCGTATCTATCAGATGTTGAGTCGCCTCCTGGGCTGCCTCATCACCATTAGCCGTCACACTGGAGAACTTGTCTGTCATACAGGTCCGCCCGAAGAAAACCAAGGGAATATCCATCTTTGAGATCTCCTCAAAATGACTGTAGTCTGTCGTGTTCTGCGAAAGACAAGCGATAATACCCTCCACATGAAGGCTGATAAAGTTGTCGATGGCCGTCACTTCTGCTTCGCTCTGCTCGTGCGTGTTAGCACTAATAACCGAATAGCCGGCTTTCTTGGCCTCATCCTCTATACCGTCGAGGACGGCCGCGTAATAGTGTGTCACCAGATTGGGCACCACGACACCTATCATTCTCGGTGCTTCTTTCCTCAGGCTCTGGGCAAAAGGATTTGGACGATAATTCAATCGCTTTGCCAGTTCTTTCACCTTTCCCTGCATTTCAAGTCCGATCTCAGGAGAACTGCGCAAAGCCCTACTGACAGTCGCGATACTGACACCCAACTCTTTTGCGAGGTCTTTCAATGATGTTCTATGCTTGTTGTTTGCCATGCTCATTCTCTCTACACGCTGCAAAGATACATAATTCTTTCCATAAGCGCAAACGTTTACGTGACTTTTTTTCGATTAAAGAGATACAATTTCTTTTTTTATGTGTAATTTTGCAGCGTGAAAATAGAATGAGTAATGAATAGTTGATAATAAGTTAGTTAGAAAAGAGAGACCAAGACTGTCGCGATGACACTCTTGGTCTTATTTTTATATATAGTATTCGGCAGAATCCACAAGACCAGCCCGCAACGCATACTTAGTAGCCTCGTGCACATTATTGACGCCCAGTTTCCTGAAGATATTCTTCCTGTGCGTATTCACCGTGTGGAAACTGGAGAAGCGCTTGTCGGCAATCTCCTTGGTTGTCATACCCAGGGCAATCTCCTTAAGGATTTCCGTCTCCGTCTTCGTCAGGAGCATTTCGTCGGAAGAGCGGACCGGGGGAGCCAGTAGGATCTCCGCCATCCGCTGACAGATATAGCGCTGATTGCGCTGGGCATAGTGAAGGCATTCGCGGATCTCTGCCAGTGGGGAGTCTTTCAGCAGCACACTGAACTGCGGGCTTAAGGCGATGGCACGACGTACGAAGTCGGCGGAAAGGTCGAAACTGAAAAGTACCCACTTCACCAACGGGAAACGCTCATGCAGAATCTCCAGTTCATCAATGTCGTTGATGTCGAAAAGCGTATAGTCAAGAATGACCACTGCATCACCATGGGTCTTCAACTGCTCTATCAGTTCTGTCTTATCCGCTGCATACAGATAGGCAACAGACTGCCTCTCACAGACAAACATCATCCCTGCGCGAGTGATATCCTGGGGATCAGCCAACACTATATTGCTCATGCTCATTTAGATTTTGCTGGCAAAGGTACACTTTTCCATTCAAACCTCCAAATAACTGCTCCTAAAAAGATATCAGAGAATCCATTTACTTCAGTTCAAAAGTAACCTTGCTGGAGAGTTGATCAGAAGCCGTGCCGATAAGGGCATCAAAGGTACCTGCCTCAGCAACCCAGGCGTGGGTCGCCTCGTCGTAGAAACTCAGGGCATCACGACCAATGGACAGGGTGACGTCGCGGCTCTCGCCAGGCTGGAGGAACACCTTGTCAAAGGCCTTCAACTCCTTGACAGGACGATCGACAGAGGCTTCCTTATCGCTGATGTAGAGTTGGACTGTCTCTGCGCCAGCCTTTGCACCAGTGTTTGTGACATTCACCGTGAAGGTGATCTTCTCATCGCCAGTCAACTGTTTCTTGTCAGCCGTAGCCTTTCCCAGTCTGAAGGTTGTATAACTCAGACCATGTCCAAAGGAGAAAAGGGGCTTGATCTTCTGTTTGTCTGTCCAGCGGTAGCCCACATAGATACCTTCTTTGTATTCCTCATCGATAACCTTATAGTCGTCGCGCCACGTACCGGGATAGGTATTCAGGGCGTGGGCGCCACAGTCGTCCAACTGCTGATGCCACGTGAAGGGCAGTTTGCCTGAGGGGTTCACATCACCACTTAGCACAGAGGCAAGGGCCTCACCAGCCTCAGAGCCGATAAACCAGCCCTGCACGATAGCAGGAACCTTTGCCATCCATGGCATGGCTACGGCATTGCCTGAGATATTGACAAACACCAGACGAGGATTGGCTTTCACCAAGGCCTCAACGAGATGATCCTGTCCGTAGGGCAGTGCGAAGTCCTTTCGATCGTGTCCTTCACAATCCTGATGGTCGCTCTTGTTCAGGCCACCGAAGAAAATAACGACATCCGCCTGGCGCGCCTTCTCCACGGCCTCAGCCGTCAGTTCGGCAGCACTGCGCACCTCGTAGAGACTGCGCCCCACCGTCACACCATTATAACTCTGCACGGTGTCACCCACATAGCCACGGGCAAAATCGACCTCTGCATCCTTAAAGCGCTCACGGATACCATCGAGGGGCAGGATCTCGCGCTGTACCTTCAGCGAGGATGAGCCACCACCGACCGTCATCATCTTGATGGCGTTCTCACCGACAACGAGGATACGCCTTGTCCTGGCTGGGTCAAGAGGCAACAGTTTTTCATTTCTTAATTCTTTCATTTTATCATTCTTCAGCAGCACGATACCCTCTTGGGCAATCCTCAGGGCCGCGTCGTAGTGGCTCTCAGAGCAGAGGAAGCCGAAGGGCTTCTCACGATTCATCGTAGTACGGAAGAACAGGCGGAGCACGCGGCGCACCTTGTCGTCGAGTTCCTTCGTAGTGTATCTGCCCTGCTTGATGCCCTGCTTGTAGGCATCGGCCATATAGTAGAGGTCGTAGGCATTGGTCTTACCCATCGTCAGGCCATCCGTCCACGAACCAAACTCCATGTCAAGTCCGTTTTTGACGGCCTCGTCCGTGTCGTGACAGCCGCCCCAGTCGGAAACAACCACACCATCGTATTTCCAGTCGCCCTTCAGGATCTGGTTAAGCATAATATCATTGTGGCAATTGTGCTGGTTCTTGTAGAGATTATAGGCCCCCATGATGCCCCATGTTCCTGCCTCCGTGACAGCCGCCTTGAAGGCGGGCAGATAAATCTCGTGGAGGGCACGGTCGGATACGATGACATTCACCTGATGACGATATTCCTCATCGTTGTTCAGCGCATAGTGCTTCACACAGGCGGCCACCCCTTTCGACTGCAGACCTTTGATATAAGGCACGACCATTCGCGAGACAAGCCAGGGGTCCTCACCCATGTACTCAAAGTTTCGTCCGCCCAACGGAGTACGATAGATATTCACACCTGGACCGAGTATCATGTCCTTGTCGCGATAGAGGGCCTCCTCACCCAGACTCTCGCCATAGAGCAAGGCCATCTCCGGGTTCCACGAGGCAGCCAGACAGGTGAGTGCGGGAAAGGCCACGCAAGAGTCGTTGGATTGTCCTGCCTGTTCCCATTCATCCCAGAGTACATCGGGGCGCACACCGTGAGGGCCGTCATCCGTCCAGAAGTCAGGGAATCCCAAGCGCTTCACGCCAGGACTGGAGAATTTCGACTGGGCATGGATCACTGCGATCTTCTCATCGAGGGTCATCCGCGAAAGGGCATCCTCGATGCGCTCTTCCACAGGCTTCGTCTCGTCGAGATAGGTAGGCAACTGACTGGCCTGGATGGTAGTCGTCGTCATAAGCAATAAGGTTGAAATCAACATTTTATTCATCGTGCTTTGGGTTTTTAATTTCGTTGGTGCAAAGTTACGACAAATTCTAACGTCATACCATCCCATATAATAAAGAAAGTGGAGAAAGGGCCCTGCCCCATCTCCACTCTGCGTTGATAATCAACAAGTTAGGATCGCAACCACTTTCTCAAAAAGTGGAAGGCATATAGTAGTTATAGCAGTTTGTTGCGGAAATATTCGATGATATGGTCAAGCCCTTCATCCAGTTTCACCTTCGGCTCCCATCCCAATTTCTCTTTGGCAAGTGAGATATCCGGACGACGCATCTTAGGATCGTCACTCGGCAGAGGACGGAACACGATTTTGCTCTTGCCACCAATCTTCTGGATGACCTTCTCAGCCAGTTCAAGCATTGTAAACTCACCTGGATTGCCAAGGTTCACAGGACCTGTGAAGGAGTCGTCAGTATCCATCACGCGCAGCATACCTTCGATAAGGTCGGAGACATACTGGAAAGAGCGCGTCTGTTGTCCATCGCCATAGATTGTGATATCCTCGCCGCGCAGGGCCTGCACCACGAAATTAGAGACCACACGACCATCGCTGATAGCCATACGTGGACCGTAAGTATTAAAAATACGAATCACCTTGATACGGACATGGTGCAGACGGTGGTAGTCGAAGAAGAGGGTCTCTGCACAGCGCTTTCCCTCATCATAGCAGGAGCGCAGACCAATGGGATTCACGTTTCCCCAATAACTCTCCGGCTGGGGATGCACATTGGGATCACCATACACCTCGCTCGTAGATGACTGCAAGATCTTCGCCTTAGTACGACGGGCCAGTCCCAGCATGTGGAAAGCACCAAAGACGGACGTTTTTGTAGTCTGAATCGGATCAAACTGATAATAGATAGGAGATGCAGGGCAGGCCAGATTATATATCTCATCGACCTCGGCCCAATAGGGGTTTATGACATCGTGGCGCACGATCTCAAAGTTTGGCTTACCAATCAGATGCCACACATTCTCCTTCGAGCCACTGTAGAAATTGTCGAGGCAGATTACATCATGCCCTTCGTTTACCAGTCTCTCACAAAGATGGGAACCAATAAAGCCGGCTCCACCCGTAACAAGGATTCTTTTCATCGAAAAATGCTGTCTTAGGTTATTTAACTGACTGCAAAGATATACAATATTTTCATAACTCTGCCATGTTTTTCAAAAAAATTTCACACAGGAACTAAAAAAAGCCGCCTGAAAGGAAAATCAGACGGCTCTTTTATGAAGTCATGAAAGGTTATCTCTTCTGAAACACACGGATGTAATCCACCTCCATCGTGATGGGAAGTGCAGACTCATCGACACCCTGCATACCACCCCAGTCACCACCCCATGCGAGGTTGAAGATAGGATAGAAGGCATAGTGGAACGGCCACTGGTTATGGTCACTTCCAAGGGCGGCCTTCGTCACATGGAGTTGTTCTGTACCATCGACATAGGTGATGATCTCGTCAGCCGTCCAGAGCAGGGCATAGGTATGGAATGCACCTTCGGCATCGGCGATTGTCATGGCATGGGTCTTCTGCGTATTCTTCGTGTGGTTGTAGTCCTGCGTATGGATACTGGAAGACACCTCATTGGGCACGACGCCCACTTCCTCCATGATATCAATCTCACCGCACATCGGCCAGGGGTTCGTGCTCCAGTCGTTGCCCACAGGCATCATCCAGAAGGCAGGCCATGTGCCCTTACCCTTCGGCAACTTGATGGAAGCCTCGAAGTAGCCATACTGCCAGCCACTGTTCACTTGGGCATAGACGCGGCCGGAGTATATCTTGCCACTCTCCTTGAAGCAGTGGATCTGAAGATGGCCATTCTTGATCTCCGTCACCAGATTGCCCTCAGGAGACTTATGGTTCACGTAGTTCTGCAGTTCATTGTTCACCCAACCCTTCGGCTGCACCTCGTGGGTCCAGTCGTTCTGGTTCAGTTCTGAGCCACTATCGAACTCATCCTGCCATACGAGTTTGTATCCCTCAGGCGCATAGTACGCAGGCACCTCTGCTGCCGCCTGTGTGACAGAGATCGTCTTACGGGCAGAGCCCGACATGACGGTGACAGCACCCGTACGGGCCTCTGTCTCTGGATTAGCAGGAACCGTGATTGTCAGAGTGCCCGTCTGGGATGCTGTATTCTGCGCGGTGACTGTCAGGAAGTCGCTCGACTCCCCCTTTCCCCACTCCCTGCCAGTCGTCGTGACAGTGACGGTATAGGTACCGCCCTCAACAGGAGCGGAGATAGTCTCCGGCGAAACGGTGATGGAGGGCATTGCCGGTGCTGCGTCTTCATCACTGCTCCCGCCGCAGCCTGAAAAGGCTACGGCGAGAGAGAGTAGAAATGTACTTAACATGAATTGTCTCATTGATTAAGCCTCCTTAAAGATAATCTTGCTGATCTTCACGTGGGTTCCTGCGGGACTGCCACCGAAGTCGAAGAACAGACGGATGGCAGAAGCGTCCGTGCCTTCTTTTAAGGTCGCACCCTTCAGGGTGAACACGTATGGTTCGTCGGCGGTGATGTCATGACGACCCTCGCAGAAGAAGTTGCTGTCACCTGCATCAGTAAGTTTGATGGTCACACCTGGGCAGTCGCTGTCAGCCTCTAGAACCAACTGGAAGTTATAGGACTTTGCAGCACTGGCAGTCAGTTTAGTGTCGATATGGAACTGTCCCTGCCACTGTGAACTACCAAGACCCTCAGGGAGTGTGAGCGAGTAGGTATCACCGTCGTGAACGACCTCCGTATAGTCGATACCTGTCCAACTGTCATCAGCGAAGTAGTAGCCGAAAGCATCGAAGTTAGTGCCATCGTCAACACTCTTCCAGAGATTGTCGGCATCGTCGTAGTTCAGCGTCGTAGCCTCCTCGAAGTATATCTTACTGATCTTCACGTGTGTGCCAGCGGGACTGCCACCGAAGTCGAAGAACAGGCGGATAGCCTCCGCATCAGTGCCTTCCTTCAGGGTGACACCCTCACGCTTGAACACGAAGCCGTCAGCAGGCACATCCACGCGTTCCTCAATGAAGAAGTTTGAGTCGCCAGCATCAGTCAGTTTGAAGGTCACGCCTGGGCAGTCAGCATCTGTCTCCATCACGAGGTAGAAATTATAGGTCTTAGAAGCACTGGCAGTCAACTTAGTGTCGATATGGAACTGTCCTTGCCACTGTGAACCACCAAGGCCCTCAGGGAGTGTAATCTCGTAAGTATCACCACTATGTGTTGCCTCCTCGTAAGGAATAGCGGCCCAGCCATCATCAGCAAAGTAATAGCCGAATGCGTCGAAGAGAGAACCATCATCAACAGCCTTCCAGAGATTTACGCCAGACTCGTAGTCCCAGTCCATCACAGCGGCAGGTGTATCACCGCCACCGCCAGGATTATCCTCAGGCAACTTAGTGCCATCGTCGTTGGCATGGTCCTTCAGGACGATGTTACGCACGTTCACAACGGTTGGACCAGCGGCACGGCCGAAGTCGAGCACGAGTTTCACTTGTGAGAGGTCCTTACCTTCGAGATTGCTCTGCCAGAAGATATAGTCCTCACCAGCCTTCAGGTCGATATTATCGACATCGATGATAGCGTCGTTGTCAGCCTCATTGGTCAGTTTCACTGTCACGCCATTGATATCCACGTCACTGCTGAAGATCGCAGAGAAGTCGTAGTGACTGGCAGCCGAGATATTCAGGTCAGTGTGGAAGTGGACCTGTGCCTGCCAACGGTCATAACAAGCCTCGGGCACGGTAACGGTATAGTCATTGTCACCACCCACGAAGAGTGACTCAAAGACTGCCGTCTGATCATTGCCCCATCCTGGATCAGGGTTATAGTAGAACGACATGACAGGTGTGATACCCTTCCACATGTTGAAATCACTGTTTGCATCGAAACCCTCGAACACAGCCTCGGCCTCAGCACTGGTGAAGATGAAGCGCCAGGCGATGGAACCATCGGGAGCATCATAGACGAGCACGAGTTTTGAAGCGGTCAGTGACTCAATACGGAACTTCGGATCCTGATACTGTGCATCGCTGCTGATATAGGGGAACACCGTGTTGGGAGCCAACTGGATATAGGTCTGCTTGGTGGTGTTTCCCTCGGCATCCGTCCAGTCATAGACCTCAAAACTCCAAGAAGCAGTCTGGTTGCCGATAGCCACGTCGAAATCAGCATCGGAGGATCCCCAGAGGGTCGTACCAGTATTCACGTAGGTCATACCGTCAGCACCAGCGCTATAGTTGAAGGTGCCACCTTTACGGTTGTCAGCAGAAAAAGTGATACGGTCGTCGTACATACCGAAGTCCTTTTTGTCGTCGGGCTGGGCTGACCACCACTCCGTACCTGCCGTTCCTGCAGGGCCACAGCCGAGGTGTCCCACCTCCTTGTTGGCAAATCGCCACTCCTTATCGCAGAGGCGACGGAAGTCAGCAGAATAATCAACCTTCGTCTCGTTGAAAGTAAATTCCTTCCTCAGACTACCCTGGCTGAAACCGTTGCGATTGCCTAATTTCAGTTCCACGCTATAGGTACCAGCCTCAGGATTCTGGAAGCCCACTTCGCTAAGAGTGGAATAGGATGCGCCATTGAGAATCCAAATGGGATAGGTACCTGCCTGTGGCGTATAGGTGGCAATCATCTGGTTGGTCTCCTGATCGACGTTCATCTGGAAATCGACACCGTCCATCGTTGGGATTTTATTGGGGTCTGCGCCGTCGAAACTTTCGGGCGAGCAGGCTGTCATCGTCAGACCTGCGAGCAGAATGCCTATTGTTGATTTAAATATCTTGTTCATAAACTTAATTTTTCGATTCGTCAATTTTTCAATTCTATTAATAGTTGTTCTGAACCAGTGTCGGATCAGCGTCAAGTTCTGACTGTGACAGAGGAATATGCTTCTTGCTTGCCGTCCAAGTATTTGTGCGATAACCGTATGAGTCGGGCACGAGTTTTAAAGAAGCCTTCTCCGTAGCACCACTGATACCCTCAGCACGCACGAGGTCGAAGTAGCGCTTACCCTCACCGCAGAACTCCAAATGGCGTTCGTTGAGGATATCGTCGATAGAGACATTTGACAGGGCATCCAGACCAGCACGGGCACGTACCTCGTTCACATAGCCAGCAGCCTCAGAGGCACTGCCACCAGTCTGCAACAACAGTTCGGCAGCATTGAGCAGGGTCTCTGCATAGCGGTAGATACGCTTGTTGTTGTTATAGTTCAAGTTCTTGGAACTCGGGCAATCCTGATTGTTGGCTGTCTGCGGACGATACTTACCGTGCCAGATATGAGTATCCTGATAACGTTCCGTATAGGTATAGCCACGAACGTCCCAGCAGGTAGCGTCACGCCGCTTGTCGTTGTCGGCATACATATTATAAGCCTCGACACGCATCGGGAGGAATCCCCATCCATCGTTACCTGTGTCCCATCCTTCGCCACCAGGCCAGCCGTTAGGCGAGCAGAGTGTGGGGAATACGGTACCACCAGCGTGGAGCGGAGTGCCCCAGTCGCGCTGGGCATTGTCGTCATCGTAGTTGATCTCGAAGATGCTCTCTGAGCACCACTCGCCATTCTCCGACCACAGGTCGTTGAAATCTGGATTCAATGAATAGTTGGAATCACCGATGATAGCCTTCATATAGGACAGAGCCTGAGGATAGCGAGCACTATCATTCTGATACATCACCATCTCTGCATAGAGCATATAGGCCATGGCCTGGCTTACGCGCCCACTCTCAGCAGCACCCCAGCGCATAGGAAGTACGTTGGAAGCGATGATTTCCTCCAGTTCGGGCAACAAGTTGTTATAAATTTCGTCGGCCGTAATCTGCGGAGCAGTATAGGGAGAAGAGAGGTTTTCCAGGTAGAAAGGCACATTGCCATAATAGTGCCACAGAATGCTGTAGTAATACACGCGGAGCAGACGGGCCTGCATCTCGTAAACACGACGATTGGTCTCTGATCCACCACCCCATGAACAATACTGGATCACGTCGTTACAACGCTTGATGCCACTGTAGAAGTCGCCCCAGAGGGTACCGAGGGTATTGTTGCCATCGCCCTCGAAGTTGAAGAGTTTGTGCCAGTGCTGGTTATCGGAGATACTAGATCCTCCCACCCAGAAGTCATCACCCATGATCTCTGCGTCGCAGGTCAGGTCGTTATAGGCAGAACCGTCCCAGTCTGGCCAATGCAGAGGAGCGTATGCAGAGGTCAGCGATTCACTCAGATGAGCATCGTCAACATAATATTCATTGAGGGGCTCACCTGTGGGATTCGTCACCTCGAGGAAATCGTCACTGCAGGAGGTCAGTGATGCGGAAATCACACATCCAGCAAAACCAGCGCAGAATAGTTTATATATCTTGTTCATAATCTTCAATTTTTCAGTTTTTCAATCTTTCAATTCTTCATTTCTCAAAGTGATACGTTGAAACCTACCGTCCATGTGCGAGCCTGAGGATATACTCCATAGTCAACACCCATTGATGAACTGCTAGAACCGATTTCAGGATCGAAGCCCCAGTACTTGGTCCAGGTGAAGAGGTTCTCTGCACGGACATAGACACGGAAGCGCTCGATATACACCTTCTTGGTCAGGTTGCGAGGCAGTGTGTAACCCAGTGAGATATTCTTAAGACGGAGGTATGAACCATCCTGAATATAGATATCGCTGCAAACCCAGTTCCTTGAGTCGCCCAGTTTCAGGAGAGGCAGTTTGTTGGATGTGCCCTCACCCGTCCAACGGTCGAGCACCCAAGTGGGATAGTTACCCGAGGCGATGTCCTGACGCCAGGTAGCGTCGAAGATATCAGCACCACTCACACCCTGGAAGAACAGGTTCAGGTCGAAGCCCTTCCATTCTGCGTCAAAGTTCAGACCGAAGGTCCAGTCGGGTGTCGGCTTACCAATCTTCGTACGGTCGTCAGAGGTAATCTGTCCGTCACCGTTCATATCGACGAAGATCAGGTCACCAGGATTAGCCGTGGTGTTATACTTGGCACTATACTCAGCAGCCTGTGCAGCATTCTGCAGCACGCCAGCGGTCTTATAGCCATAGAAGAAGGGGAAGGGCTCACCATTCTCGGCACGTGTACCACCATCGCTGAACTGACTGATGCCATAGTTCAGGAAGCCCGTATCGTTACCCAGGTTCTTCAGTTTGTTCTTCAGATAGGAAGCGTTACCCTTGATAGAGAAGTTTGCATCGCTGATATTGAACTTATATCCCAGTTCAAACTCGATACCAGAGTTCTCCATGTCTCCCACGTTACCAATAGGCCTGGTCTCACCTACATACGACGGGATAGGCATATCCATCAGCATACCGTTGGTCTTCTTGATGTAATAATCGACGGTGAAGGTCAACTTATTGTTCCAGAAACCGAAGTCAAGACCGAGGTCAGTCTGCTCACTCTCCTCCCACTTCAGGTCCTCATTGGCAAGACCGTTGGCCTTTGAACCATAGACCATAGAAGCCTGTCGGCCGAAATAGTAGTTACTGGTACCACCAGAAGTGGTGAGTACTGTGTAACGGAAGTCACCGATGTTCTCGTTACCGTTCTTACCCCAACTGGCACGGAACTTCAGATTCGTAAGCCAGTCGCGGGTGCTCTCCATAAATTTCTCGTTCATGATGTTCCAACCTACAGATACTGAAGGGAACACACCATATTTATTATTAGAACCGAAGCGGCTCGAACCGTCACGACGGATAGTGGCCTGAATCATATACTTCTCGTCGTAGTTATAACTCAGACGGCCAAAGAGCGAGGCCAGACGATGCTCCACGTTTGGACCGGCCCATCCGCTGACAAGGCTCGTCACACCGATGATATGTCCTTCTTCATCCGTTGTTGTCTGTACACTACCACCAGTTGTATAATCTACGTATGGCTTGTTGACATTGATCAGATTCCAGTGAGAGGCACCTACGTAACTGCCCTTGAACTTCAGGGCACTCTGTCCGAGCACTACGCCGATGGAGTGCTTGCCGAACTCCTTGTCGTAGGTCAGCGTATTCTCTATCTGCCATGTCGTGCTATTCGACTTCTCAGATGAAGCCTGTGTATGATCGGAGTTGTTGTTTCCAGAGAAATAGTACTTCTCAGTTGTTGCCGACTCACTGCCCCAGAACGACTGCTCTGCACTCCAGGTAAAATGGTACTTCAGGTTATCCCACAACTGGAGGTCGATAGAGAACTTCGGCATGAACTTATGCGACCAGCCCTTACTTGGACGCTGCTGCATCATGGCGATAGGGTTGTTCTGCTCCTGATAGGAACCAACGAAACCAGGAATCGTATAGGGATCACCATTCTGATCTTTGTAGAGATCGTATGCCGAATAGCGATCGATCATCTCTGCACCGGCTCCGTCTTTGTCGAGGGTGACAGGCAATGTGGGTGCCAGATAGAGGGCGGAACCCAGAGGCGAACCCCATGTGGAGTTAGCATCGATACCCGTACTGTGCGTACGCATATAAGAGAGGTTGGCACTAATATCCAACTTGTTGAGGAAACTACGCTCCTTGCTGGCATCGAAGATATTGAAGTTATTATTCGAACGGATGGTCAGACGGTCATAATTCGACTTGCCATAATTACCACCTACGATACCGTCCTGAGAATAATAGCCCATCGACAGATAATAGTTCACCTTCTCCGTGGCACCACTGACGGATACATCGTGCTGCACGATAGGTGCATTATCGTTGAACAGCAGTTTCTGCCAGTCTGTACCAAAGCCCTTCACGGCATTGCCGTTGGCATCCGTCAGGTTGTAGGGATCGGCATAGAGGGGAGCCTGTCCACCATTGATGTATTTCTCGTTCTGAAGCACAGCATAGTCGGTAGCGCCAGTCACGTCACGCTTCTTCCAGGCAGACTGCCAACCGTAACTGAAGTTGTAGTTGATCTGGGCTTTACCCATCTTACCCTTTTTGGTGGTCACCAGGATCACACCATTGGCGGCACGTGCACCATAGATAGCACCAGAGGCGGCATCCTTCAAGACCTCAATACTCTCGATATCATTAGGATTCACGGACTCCAGACCGTACTGGTCAGCGGGCATGCCGTCGATAATATAAAGAGGATTGGTATCATTAATGGTACCTGTACCACGCACACGAATCATTGATTGAGAACCTGGCTGACCTGACGACGAGGTCACGTTCACACCAGCGGCCATACCCTTCAGGGCATCATCGGCACGCAGACGCGTCTTGCCTTCCAAATCATCGGCACTCACCTTCGCGATGGAGGCGGTTACCACACTCTTCTTCTGAACGCCATAACCTACGACAACCACTTCCTCGAGCATCTTGTCGTCGGGCTTCAGATTGACCGTCATGCCACTGCGGGCAGCAACCTCCTGGGTGATATAACCCACATAGGAGATAGCAATGGTCTTACCTTCGTCAACCTTCAGATTGAAGTTACCGTCGAAATCGGTAATCGTCGCATTCTGAGGATTGCTTTTCTCGACAACGGTCGCACCGATGACGGGCTCTCCGTTCTCGTCAATCACAGTACCCAAGATGCCTTGGGCAAACGATGTCATAGACACAAACAGTGCCAACAACATCAAACTTAACCTGCTTTTTTTCATACTTTGTTTTGAATTATTGTTAATTGAAAGTTAGATATTTCCTGTAGTTAGGATTTCTGGTGCAAAATTAAGAAAAATAAAAGGAACGTGCGAACCTCTGCATCAGAAAAGTGGATTTTTTCCAGTTCAACTTTTAACGAATCATTTGATTATCAACCATATAGACTAAAACACCAATTTAAAAAGAGTGGACGAAATATAGAGGTGTAAAAAATACATTTTTCACCTTAAACCTAAGGATCTGATATAGTTTTCCTGCGGTTGGCAGCGCTCAAAACGGCTGTTCTCCGCATACTGCATCAAGAGTTCCCTAAACTTTGCCTGCTCAGGACGAGCCTCACGCCACTCCTGATAAGTACCGCGTGGCGTCTCCGAATATTTCACCACGATGCTGTCCCATCCTTCCGGACGCTGAATGCCCATCATACATGAGCCGTCAATCTTTTTATACGGCCAGAAGGTGTAGCCGATATTGGCCTGCTTCATCACCTCGACAAACTGTGCCTGCCACTCGTCCGTGTTATGACCGATCTCACCCATATACATGGGCAGCCCCGTCTTGTCGCGGAAATCGATATAGTCTTTGATGGCCGCTGCCGTCGCCTCACCTCCATAACGATGGCAAGTGTATATGATATTATCGTCGAAGGCCCAGTCTTTGAACATATAGAAATCAGAGTTCCAGCGAGCACCACCTAATAATATAATGTGGTTCCTATCTACTTCGCGGATTGCCTTCACGACTCGTTTATAGAGAGGCTCCAGTCTCTGGTTCAGTTCTTCCTTGTTTTCGAAATAGTGGGCGATGGGCTCGTTGGCCAACTCATAGCCAAGGATTACGGGCTCATCCTTATACTTTCGTGCGATGCGCTGCCAGATATCACAGAAGAGGGCCTGACTCCTTTCACTCTCGAAAAGCCAGGGATAGCCATGCCCGTCGTCGATATTGTCGCCCGTCTGTCCACCAGGGCAGTCATGCATGTCAAGGATCAGGTAAAGGCCGTTGTCACGACACCAGGTCACCACGGAGTCCATCCTTGCAAAGCCATCCTGATCCTTCGACAGTCCCATGTAGTCCTCATCCGTAAAGAGTTTGTAGTTAAAGGGCAGGCGGATGGTATTGGCTCCCTGCTGGGCGATGAACTCAATATCCGCACGAGTGATATAGTTGTCCTTGAAAACCCGCCAGAAGTCGGCTGCGAAATCAGGGCCTACGGCCTCCTTGATCATCAGGTCGATCATCCACGCGGAATTGGTGCGGCTGAGTCCGAACATATACCCCTCGGGGTTCAGCCAGTTGCCCAGGTTTGTCCCCTGGATAAAGAGTTTCCTGCCATCAGGCCGGATCAGGTCAGGACCACTCACACGGACGGACTTCTCTTTGGGAGTTGCTACCATCAGACGGGTAGTCAGTACATCACGGCTGTTGGAGCCTACCATGATATCAAACTCGCCTTCGCCCTTGACAACATGGCCGTTGATGTCATAGTACTGCAACATCTCTGGTGTAATCACAAATTTCACGTCACGCTGCTCACCAGCCTTCAGATAGATGCGCTTGAAGCCCTTCAGTTCCTTGATAGGCCTGCTCACATCAGCCACCAGGTCACGAATATAGAGTTGTACCACCTCGGCAGCATCGTAGTTGCCCGTATTAGTCACTTTAACGATAGCCTCCACACTGCCATCCGTCCCCATCTGGTCTGCACTCAGGCGCAGATGGTCGTAGGCGAACGTCGTATATGTCAGACCATAGCCGAAGGGATAGAGGGGATCATTGCGCACCTCCAGGTAGTTACTGGCAAACTTCTGATAGCGGTCTGCTCCCTCAGCCACCGGGCGGCCTGTATTCAGATGATTATAATAGACAGGTACCTGTCCGAGTGCACGAGGCATCGTCACTGTGAGGTGCCCACTGGGCGAAACCTCGCCAAAAAGTACATCGGCAATGGCCTTTCCTGCCTCAGAACCAGCAAACCACACGTTCATGATAGCATCTACATGCGCCTGTTCCCATGTGAGGACAGTAGCACGTCCTGAGAAGTTCAACAGCACCACGGGCTTTCCCAGGGCTACGAGTTCTTCCAATAGTTCGCGCTGCACATCAGGCATCTCCAAAGTTGCCCGACTACTACTTTCACCAGAGAAGTCGGCACACTCACCCATCGCACAGACGATCACATCGGCCTCCTTCGCCACTGCCAATGCTTCGGCCTTGGCCTGTGCGTCATCCACCCTGGGGATACGCTTGCCAAATTCTGCTGCCTCCTGCAAGGCGGCATCACGCGTCAGGTTGCATCCCTGAGCATACAACAACTGAGCCTTTCCTGCCAATGCCTGCTCCATGCCTTCCTTGATGGTCTGGTAGCGCTCAGGCGTGGCGGCCACACACCAGGTACCCGTGATATTGGCACGGTCATTGGCCAACGGACCGATCAATGCGATCTTACCCTGTTTCTTCAGTGGCAGCGTATGATGGTCATTTTTCAAGAGTACAAAGGTCTCCGTAGCCAACTGGCGCGACATGGCACGATGCTCGTCGGTGAAGATATCGCGCTCCCTGCGCTTGGCATCCAGATAGCGGTAGGGGTCGTCGAAAAGTCCCAACTTATATTTCGCCTCCAAGACACGGCGACAGGCCAGGTCGATCTCCGCCATCGTGACGGAACCATCTTTCAGGGACTCTGCCAACGTACCGATAAACCCATTGGAGCACATGTCCATATCCGTACCTGCCTTGAGGGCCTTGGCCGAGTTCTGCTTCAGGCTGCCCAGGCCGTGGTTCGTCATCTCACCAATAGAACCATAGTCGGTCACCACGAAACCACCAAACTTCCACTGGTCGCGCAGCACGTCGGTAAGCAGCCATCGGTTGGCCGTGGCATGCTGACCATCCACGAGATTGAACGACGACATAAACGAGCCTGCACCAGCCTCAGCCGCTGCCCTGTAGGGCGGGAAGTATTGGTTGTACATGCGCAGATGGCTCATATCCACCGTGTTATAGTCACGGCCAGCCTCCACTGCGCCATAGAGCCCATAGTGCTTCACGCAAGCCATCACCTTATCCGTATCATACTGGCTTCCCTGATAGCCCCGGACGTATGCCTTGGCAATCTCTGCACCAAGGAAGGGGTCTTCTCCCCCACTCTCTGCCACACGGCCCCAACGGGCATCCAGTGCGATATCCACCATGGGTGAATAGACCCAGTTGATACCATCGGCACTGGCCTCACGCGCAGAGATACAGGCCATGTTCTCAATGGCTTCCAAATCCCATGAGCAAGAGAGCGCAAGGGGGATAGGGAAGATGGTCTCGTAGCCATGGATCACGTCCATGCCCACAATGAGGGGGATGCCAAGGCGCGATTTCTTCACGGCAATATCCTGGAGGACCTTAATTTTATCCACGCCCTTCAGATTGAATATGCCACCCAACTGTCCGCTGGCGATGCGCGTGCCAACCTCAGTATCAACGGCTCCACCAGTGACAATATCTTCACTGGCTGGTGCCAAGTTCAACTGTCCCAATTTCTCTTCCAGTGTCATTTTCTGGAGCAACTGGTCGATAAACTTGTTCATGTCTGACTTCTGTGCCCAAGTTCCGGCCAGGATACAGGCCGCCAACAAGGTTAAAATACATCTTTTAGTTTGCATACATATTTGAATTTTAGGATTACTATCCGGAATTTGCTTGCAAAGATACAAAAAAATTATCGCCTGGAGAAAAAAGGGCACCTGCTCTCGCAGAAGCCCTTTCCCAAACTACTAACTATTAACCTAAAAACGAACTCTATTCGTCAAAACTAACTAATATAACTAAAACCAAATTACCTATGTATCTTATTCAGTATAGAACCACGACTCTGGCACGCTCTGGCGCTCTGGCATCCAGCCCTGTGAAGGATCAACGGCGATGATCATCGGAGCCTCGCCGGCCCTCGGGAACTGAATTCTGAACACGCCCTCACTATCCTTCTGCTCTACCTCCACGCTGATGTTGTGGCTGTTGATATTCCAACCCGTCACGTCGAGCCTGATGTCGGGATTTGTCTGGAAAGAGTCCTGACCGCCTGCAGAAAATACCGTCTGCCCGATCTTCAGCGTGAAGGGCAGCGTACCACCGAGGTGACGGATCACCGCTTCCTGACGATAGCCCTTATCGTTCCAGGCAGTCACGACGCCATTGGTATATGTCGGAGAGATGGTGTGGATTTCAGACATGTCGATCACGATGTCATTGAAGTCGAAGTCATCGGTGGAACCCAGGTCCTCGATCATATAGCGTACGCTCTTCACCTCTTCGATGTTGTCACCCTCCTCAATCTTGATGGGCTGCGGCACAGTCTTTCCATACACCAGGAACACGACATCGTTCATGTCCCAGTCGCTATCCTTCAGGTCGGCATCCTCACAGCCGATAATCATCACTTCATTGTCATCAGAGATATTAGCGGGACGTGGTACGTTCTGCAAAGCAAGCATCTGTCCTTTCAGCGACGACTCATGAGCACCTACATTATTGATTTCGTGATAGG
>OCTW011605558.1_pt1 | contig 74151 bp, 51 predicted proteins | sample 1539671 | NCBI WGS metagenome assembly OCTW01 (sample SAMN02144230, study PRJEB22623) | gut metagenome | biome: sheep rumen | host: Ovis aries | place: New Zealand | reverse complement strand
CCCTGTGAGGGAGGGAGTCGTTAGCGAAGGGGAATTAGACCCACCCCGGCCCTCCCTGTGAGGGAGGGAGTCGTTAGCGAAGGGGAATTACTCGTTAATTATTAATTATTTATTTTTCATTATAAATTATGCATTATGCATTATGCATTATGCATTATTAATCACTCCCTTGAATATCTCCGTCATCAGCGGCTGTGCCTTGTTGGCTGCCTCCTGCACTTCTTCGTGCGTGGCGGTCTCGGGCGAGTCGCTTATGCCCATGTTCGTTATTATGCTCATGCCGAATACGCGTATGCCGCAGTGGCGTGCTACTATTACCTCGGGTACTGTGCTCATACCCACCGCGTCGGCTCCCATCGTATGGTATGCGCGGTATTCCGCCGGAGTCTCATAGCTTGGTCCCTGCACACCTATGTAGGTGCCGTGTACCAGTCGTATGCCTTTCTCCGCTGCTATACGGTCGGCGGCGGCAATCAGCTTATGGTCGTACGGCTCGTGCATATCGGGAAAGCGCGGACCGGTGGGTATGTTCTTGCCCCTCAGCGGGTGCTCGGGGAAGAAATTGATGTGGTCGGTGATGACCATCAGGTCGCCTACGCGGAAATCCTTGTTGGCTCCGCCCGCAGCGTTACTTACGAGGAGAGTCCTGATGCCCAACTCATACATCACGCGTATGGGGAATGTCACCTCCTGCATGGAGTAACCCTCGTAGTAATGGAAGCGTCCCTTCATGGCCAATACCTGCTTGCCGCCCAGTGTGCCGACGATGAGGCGTCCGTCATGTCCCTCCACCGTTGATACGGGGAAGTTCGGGATGTCCTTGTAGGGCATCTCCCATGCTATGTCTATCTCAGAAGCTAATTGTCCGAGGCCTGTCCCCAGCACTATCGCTGTTGTCGGCAGGTTCTGCGTGGTTATCTTCCCTGTGGATGTCATCTGCTGTGACAGCCACTGTGCCGTTTGTTGTATTTTCTCGTACATAGCTTAATATTCTGTTGTTAAATCTCTCTTCATCATCCTGCATGAATACCACGTGGATGGGCTGCACGTATAAGGCTTGTCTCACCTCCGCTGAGAGGTTGGGCAGGTGCTCCAGTCGTGTGGCGTCCTTTTCCGTGGTGATGATGATGGCAGGCTTGTTCATCATCTTAAACTGGGTGTTTATCGCCTCCGCGTCAGACTTCGTGTACTGGTGGTGGTCGCTGAAGTGCATGGGCGTGATGCTCGTACACTTGCCTTTCATGTCAACCATTATCTGCTCCGGGGAGGCTATGCCGCTTAACAGTAACACATTGGGCAGCAGTCCCGACATCTCCAGAGGCTTGCCCTCCTTGAATAGCGGCTTGAGCGGCTGCTGCTCCATTGTGGTGAAATACAGCTCCTGGTAAGGGTATAGGTTCATAGCGCGCTGTAGCACCCTTATGCCCATAGGCGTGATGTCCTTCGGACATTTGGTCACTATCACGATATCGGCACGGTCCTTGCCTCTCTTCGGCTCGCGCAGCCTGCCCACAGGCAGCAGCTCGTCATATACTATCAGGCGGTGGTAGTCCACCAGCAGTATGTTGAGGCCGGGCTTGATGTACCGGTGCTGGAAGGCATCGTCAAGTACTATCACCTGTGTGTCGCTCGTGGCGTCGTCGCCGGTAAGGCGGTCCACGCCGTGACATCTGTTTGCATCAACGGCTACGTATGCATCGGGGAATTTCTGATGCATCTGGTAAGGCTCGTCGCCTATCTGAGGCATGGTGGTGTCGGCTTTTGCCAAGTGGTAGCCGTGCGACTTGCGTTTGTAGCCACGGCTGAGCACTGCCACCTTGAACTCCTTGTGCAGCAGTTCTATAAGATACTCGGCGTGAGGAGTCTTGCCCGAGCCTCCCACAGTGATGTTGCCTACGGAAATGATGGGGAGGTCGAAGGAGCGTGACTTTAATACACCGTTGTCAAACAGCATATTGCGTATGCCTACCACCGCCCCGTATATCCAGGACAGCGGCAGCAGCCACTTGTTCAGTTTTATGAAATCGCCTTCCTCGCTCATCATTTGTCAGGAAAAGCCCCGGCTGTTCCTTTTTCTTTAATCCTTAATCCAACTTGCAAAGTTACGAAAAAGTTTTAAGACTGTGAAACTTTATTACATTTTATTTTATGCGCGTTAGTGTCAAAATGTCAATATTTAACCTTTTTTCGTAACAAAGTGTCATTTTGTGAATTTCTGTTCGGAAATGCGAAATAGAGTGAATGTGGTGTTTTTTTTGCCCTTTTGCAGACACAAAAACCGTGTTTGGAGTGTGAAGTGATAGCTTTCATGTCGTCATTCGATAGCTTTTACACTGTAAAACGATAGCTTTCACATCATGAAAGCATAGCTTTTACGACGTGATTTGATAGCCTTTGGCGGCTTGTGTAAAATTGAATAAATGGAAATAGCTGATTGTCAAGCGATTCCAAAATGCGAATTTTTGGTGTTTTTTTGTCGGCTTTGCGTTTCGTTGAAAAAATCGCAAGGAAATGGAGTTTATGAAAAACACATTGCTATAAAAAGTGTCGTTTTTATAGCAAAGTGTAATAATACAAAATTATTAGTCGCCATATTTCTTTGAAACGAATTACCATAATTAGAATAATTCGCAATCCGTGTAATCCGTCTTAATCCGTTGTCAAAAAAATAATCCCTGTAATCCCTGTAATCTGTGGTCGTATAATTTAATCAGTTCAATCCGTCTTAATCCGTTGTTTAAAAAAATCCGTGTCCATCTGTGTAATCTGTGGTCGTACTATTCGGTTTGTCCGTTGTCCCAAAAAATCCCTGTAATCTGTGCTATCTGTGGTCGTTTTCGTGTAATCAGTGTCAGTTCACTGGCAGTACCCACTCGCAGCGTGCCTGTATCGGACTCTGTTTCTCCAGAGTGCGTACCATGAGCAGTGGCTCATAGAATACCCCCAGAGTCTCGCGCATCCGTTCATCGAGGTTGTTGCCGTTGCCGCTGATGGTAGCAAACAGTTGCTCTGTCCATGAGGCAGGGCGGGGGAGCGGTGTCACGGCATAGTCGTCCACCTTGGCCAAGCGTGCCGCCTGCTTGATGGCATCGGTCAGTCCGCCGAGCTGGTCTATGAGTCCGATACGCTTTGCATCGCCGCCGGTCCATACGTGTCCCTGGGCTATGGCCTTCACGCTGTCGGTGGACATGTGTCTGCCGTCAGCCACACGCTTGCAGAACAACTCATAGCCGCGCTCTATGTATCTCTGCAACATCTGCTGTTCGTCGGCATTGAACGGGCGCGCCTGCTGTGCGAAGTCGAAGTCGGAGTGCTTATTGGTCTTCACTACGTCATAGTGCAGTCCCAGCTTATCCTGCATCAGCCCGGTCATGTCGGGGAACACGCCGAAGATGCCGATGGAGCCTGTCAGCGTGGTGGGTTGTGCCACTATCCATGATGCCCCGGCGCTGAGATAGTAGGCTCCTGATGCCGCCATGCCACCCATTGACACCACTACGGGCTTCTTCTTGCGCAGCTCAGCCACAGAATGCCATATCTCCTCGGAGGCGAATGCGTCGCCGCCGCCGGAGTTGATGCGTATCACCACCGCCTTTATGTCGTCGTCTTTGGCAAGGTCGTCAAGGTCACGCACCATGTCTTTGCTTATGATGCCGGCGTCGCCCATCAGGGTGCCTGCCGCCTGACTCTGTGCTATGGTACCTTCGCAGTAATACACTGCTATCTGGTCTTTTGCGGTTGAGGGCGCATAGTTCTTCATCTCGCCGCAGGTCACCTGTGGTATCTCGTCGTTGTCGTCAAGTCCCAGTTTCTTCTTTATCTCTCTCTTTACCTCGTTGGCATACATGGTGCGTGTGACAAGGCCGTATTTTATAAGCGTCTTGGTGTCGGCGAGTGTCACCATGCTGTCTGCCAGCTGGTTTAGCGTGGCGGTGTCTGTCTTCCTCGTGCGGCTGATGTCCTTTGTCACCACGTCCCACAGGTTGCTGATATAGCGTGTCACCTGCTCACGGTTCGCGTCACTCATCTCTGTCTCGGTGTACTGCTCAGTGGCACTCTTGTATTTGCCTACCTTTACTACCGTCATTTTCACGCCTACCTTGGCGAGCAGGTCCTTCAGGTACATGGGCTGTGACGCTATGCCGTGCAGGTCTATCATGCCCTGTGGGTTTATCCAAACCTCGTCGGCAGCAGAGCAAACGTAATATGCTCCCTGTGTATACTCGTCACCGTAAGCCACTACGAACTTCCCTTTGTTGTCGCCCTTCTTTTGTGTCTTTATGACCTTGTCCTTCCCTTCCTTGTGGGCGGCGATATCATCGCCGCCGTCTTTGCTGTCTTTGTTGCTTCCTTTCTTGTACGCGGCGATATCATCGCCGCCTCCATCGCCGCCGTTCTTAAACCGCTCCACTGCGTTGCGTATCTCCTGCAGAGAGGCATAGTCGGTCTGCAGCAGTCCGGCCTCTATGTATAGTCCCTTAATCTCCGGGCATGCAGCGGCTTTGTCTATAGCCTCAGTGATGTCGCTCAGGGCCTGGCTCTCCACGCCGCCCATGCCGAGCAGTTCGTTGATGGCATTGTCGTCAGTCCGCTCAGTTATCTGTCCCGACAGCTTTACCACGAGTACAGAACCGTCCTTTACGGATGTGGCAGGTTGTGATGACGAATATACGGCGGCTGCTATCAGGGTGCATACGCCTATTACCGTTATTACGAAAAACGTAAGCAACAGGCCTGTGACTGTTGCGAGAGTGTATTTGAGAAAATCTTTCATTATGTCGGCAAAAGTACAAAAAAAATGTTGTGTGGACGACAAAAATCCCTTATTTATATGTTCGCGTGCAAAAAAATGGCTCTAATTATTCCTTCATTCAAAATAAATTCTTAACTTTGTAGAGTTAAAACTATATATATGAAAAAGACTATACTAACTATTCTATTCTCTTGTGCTTTGGCAGTAACTACACATGCTGAGGCTAAAACCTATGATTTTAATAAGTCCGTGGGAGTCTATTCCTCGGCAAATGACGCTGGGTGGGATTTCTCTGACGCGGCAGACCAGGGTGCGCGCCTGACAGGACGCTCTAAGGCTTTGCCTTCTGCTCCGGTATATTTCTCTGTTAATGTGCCTGACGGTAACTACCGTGTCACTTTGGTGCTGGGCAGTAAGAAACGTGCCGCTGAGACATGGGTGCGTGCTGAGAGCCGCCGACTGATGTTACAGGGGGAGAAGACGAAGAAGGGCGAGTTACGCACTGTGTCTTTCGTCGTCAATAAGCGAAATACCGTTATCGATGACAAGCAGAAAGTAAGGATAAAGCCAGGCGAGGTGGGCTCACTGACGTGGGATGATAAGCTGACGCTTGAGTTCTGCGGTGCTGCTCCTGCTGTGCAGAGCGTTACCATAGAGCCTGACACCACAGCGGTCACCCTCTTCCTCTGCGGTAACAGCACCGTGGTGGACCAAGGCAGGGAGCCGTGGGCTTCATGGGGACAGATGTTCCCTCGTTGGTTTACTGACAAGGTGTGTGTGGCTAACTATGGCGAGAGCGGACTCACCGCCACCTCTTTCCTTGCGCAGCTGCGTCTTGACAAGATACTCAGTGAGATAAAGAAAGGTGACTATGTGTTCTGTGAGTTCGGTCATAATGACGAGAAAGAGAAGGGTCCGGGCCGCGGAGCGTGGTATCATTACAGCATGGCGCTGAAGACTTTCATTGACCGTGTGCGCGAGAAGGGCGGCAATATCATCTTCTGTACGCCTACACAGCGCCGTTTCTTTGAGAAGGACGGTACTGTGCGTAACACCCACGGTGACTTCCCGGCTGCTATGAAGGCAGTGGCAGAGCGTGAACAGGTGCCTGTCATTGACCTCAACGCCACAACAAAGACTCTCTTCGAGGCTATGGGTGAGGATGGTTGCCGTAACCTTCTGGTACATTATCCTGCAGGCTCTTTCCCTTGGCAGGAGAAAGCCTTTGCTGACAATACCCACTTCAATCCTTTCGGTGCGTATGAGCTGTCAAAACTCATCGTCATGGGATTGAAGCAGATGGGCAGTCCGCTGGTATCATACCTGAAGGCTGACTGGCAGGACTTCTCTCCGTCACAGCCTGACGTAAGGACAGATGACGGCGTATTCCCGTCACCAGCAGTGGGTAAGTTCTTCCCGTGGCCGGAGTCCATATTCAACGACAATCGCAAGCCTGATGGCAACTGATAAGAATTGTTGGGTGGGTTGCAATGGTTGAGTCAGTCTCGGCTGTTGAGTATGTTGCAGTGGTTGAGTATGTTGCTGTACCACAGCAACCCCCAAAATAAGAGAACAACTAAAAATCAAAAGATAATGAAAGTACGAAAACTATTGGTAATGATGCTGGCTCTGTTGTCTGTGACAGCAGTGCAGGCACAGCGCTTTACTGACAAACTGGACCGTGGCGTGGTGGCAGTAAACACCACCGGCGGCGTGTTCGTCAGCTGGCGTATTCAGGCAGAGGAGTACTACGGAGTGAAGTACAACCTCTATCGTGGCGATACTAAGATTGCCGAGAATCTTACCGTCTCCAACTACAAGGATGCCGGAGGCTCTGCCTCAAGCACTTACTCTGTGGCTGCCGTCGTTAACGGCATAGAGCAGGGCAAGTCTAAGCCGGTAGCTACATGGGGCACCGACTACCTGGAGATTGCTCCAAAGCATCCTAAGGAGATAAAGTCTACCCTCAGGCCTAACGATGCCACCGTGGCTGACGTTGACGGCGACGGCATTGTGGAGATTATCATGAAGTATGACAATCTGAGTGAGAGCAGTCAGGGCTACCCTAAGTATGGTCCTGCATTTGACGGTGTGGACAGTCATGAATACACCATCTTCGAGGTAATGAAGCTCGACGGCACCGTGCTGTGGTGGATTAACTGCGGTCCTAATATGGGCGACTTCCAGAACAATGAGCAGAACATCGCAGCCTATGACTGGGATATGGACGGCAAGGCTGAGTGTATCATGCGTGCCGCTGACGGCACCACAATTCACATGGCTGACGGTACCACATACACCGTAGGTAATGCTAATGCCAATGTGCGTGGCGCTACGGGTGGTGGCGCCAACTGGTTTGTCATAACCAATAATGAGTACCTGCTCTACATGAACGGTGAGACAGGTAAGCCTTATCAGTGTCTGCCTTATCCGCTCAAGCTCCTTGAGAGTGATGAGAGCGACGTGAACAAGGCATGGGGCGACGGCTATGGTCACCGTGCGTCTAAGCACTTCTTTGGTGCACCATACCTTGACGGACGCAAACCATACATATTCCTCGGACGTGGTATCTATACACGACATAAGTTCATAACGTATGAGGTGGATACTCTTACTCACGAGCTGAAAGAGAAATGGCGCTGGTACAATAAGACCAACGGCCCTTGGAAGGGACAGGGCTATCACAACTATGCCATTGCCGACGTTGACTGGGACGGACGTGATGAGATATGTTTCGGTTCTATGGTCATCGATGATAACGGCTATGGCCTTTCTACTACAGGCTATGGCCATGGTGATGCACAGCATCATAGTGACTTTAACCCTTACGTTCATGGTCATGAGATTTTTGCTTGTCTGGAGGAAAGTCCAGTGTATGGTAACAACTATCGTGATGCCACTACATCTAAGGTGTATTATAAGTTTACCGCCACAAGTGATGACGGACGTTGTATCATGGGTAACTTTAATAATTCTGTGCCCGGCTGCTTCGGTTCGTCAGGTGGTGACTGGGCTACACCAGTTAGTTCTATTACTAATTCAAAACTTTCTGATTATGGTACCAATGGCATGGCGCAGAACTTCAACTGCTATTGGGACGGTGACCTCTGCGAGGAGACATTCAATGGTACAGGTGGTGACTACAATGCAGCCAATAACGACAATTATCCCGGTGGTATATATAAGTATGGTCAGGGAAAGATTAAGGAGTTTACGGGTACGTTTACCAATAACTGGACCAAGGCTACCCCTTGTTTCATGGGTGACTTCCTCGGTGACTGGCGTCATGAGTTCATCGTGCGTACGGCCAACAATAACATACGTATCTATACCACTACCTATGAGACTCCATGGCGTGTGTATTCTATGTGGTATGACCACCAGCAGCGTAATGCTACCGTATGGCAGATGAACGGATATAACCAGCCACCTCATACCTCTTACTTCCTCGGTGAGTTGGAGGGTATCACCACTCCGCCACCTGCACTTACCATGACTGACCGTACGGAAGTGGCTAATGGTAAGACCATCAGCCACAACGGTAAGACTGTCATCACTTGTGAGACTAACGACATGACTGTTGCAGTGGAGGATGGCGCTACACCTTATATATATATAGATAACGCTCCTTCATGGGTACAGGGTTCTGCTCCGTCAGAGTGTACCACCAAGGATACGCCTATATCATACACTTATTACACCCATACTCTTACAGGTGGTGCCTTCGCAGGCGATATGCGCCTCGTGAAGCAGGGTGACGGTATCCTCACTCTGCCTAACGTTACTCAGACATACACCGGTCCTACAGAGGTGTGGGCAGGTACTCTTAACTTCGACGGTACACTGCAGAACTCACGTCTGTGGCTCAACCGTTTCGGTGAACTGAATACTGACGGTGGTACGTTCGCTAAGGGCATACAGGCAGACTATGCCTCTGTCATCCGTCCTGGCGGTAAGGAGGCAAAGGCTTCTTCTATTACCACAGACTCGCTGATACTTAATATGGGTGCTATCGTAGAGCTTGATATCTACAGCGACGGTTTCGCTGCCGACCAAATCAATGCTAATGTGTTGACGATAGAGAAGAAGAACTGGGAGTATGGCCCTGAGTATTCTACTCCTGTATTCCGTGTTAATGCTCATGCTGCGGCTGGCAAGGAGGCTATCGCCGATGGTAAGTATGTATTGGGTACAGTGAAGAAGGTGGTTGGTAACCTCAGCGACATCGTGGTTGACAACCTCAGCAACCAGAAGGCTGAGCTCTCTCTTGAGGGTGACAAGCTCTGTATGACCATAACAAACTTTGAGGGCATACCGATGACATGGAATGGCGATAAGAGCTCTAACTGGAACCTTGACAAGGAGGCTAACTTCATAAAGAACGATGGCGGTGACGAGACAAACTTCTTCACAGGCTCACAGGTTACGTTCAGTGATGCGGCTGCAAACTTCAACGTCAACATCGACGGCAAGGTGTCTCCTCGTGAGGTCATCTTCGATAATACCAAGCAGTACACTGTATCTGGTGACAGCATCGTGGGCCTCCCAGAGTTCCTGAAGCGTAACACTGGTTCGGTATATCTCAATAACCTCAACCGTGTGGGTAACACAACCATCAGCGGTGGTCGCGTCTATGTGTCAGCACTTGCCAACAGCATAGGTACTGACGTAGGTTCTCTGGGTGATATCAAAAAGACTATCACACTGACAACGCAGGGTGGTCTTGGTGTTACAGAGTCACTAACCAATGAGCAGACTATATACTGCGGACAAGGTGGTGGCGTTATAGATGTGGCAAGCGGCAAGACGCTGACACAAAATGCCCTTATCGGTATGCGTAATAGTGGTACGCTGACAAAGAATGGTGCGGGAACCTTGCTTCTTGGCGCAAACATCTCAGCGACAAGTATCACGGTGAACGGCGGTACGCTCACATCTAACTTTGGTACATCTTACAGTAATAAAGTAACGCTGAATAGTGGTACGGGTATTTCAGGCTATGGTATGCGTAGTGCTGCGTTGAATGTGGTGGGTACAAATGTTACATGGACTTTGCCGAGCAATAACTATACTGATGTCAATTGTGCATTGAGTGGCTCAGGCACTGTTACTATAGTACCGACAAACACCGTTAACCGTGTACGCATCACAGGTAACTGGTCTGCTTTTACAGGTACAGTGAAATATACCAATACATCTATCATAATGCCTATCAAGACAAACCTCAACCTGTCTAACGGTACGTTGGACCTTGCCGCAAGCACCAAAGTGGCAGCCGTAGGTAATACCGTTACAATAGGAAAGCTTGTCGGTAGTGGTATGTTGCAGCAACCTATCGCTGACTTCAACAGCCAGTCTGCACCGAGTGGTAGCAACACTTGGCGCATAGGTAACAGCTCTGAGGCTCTCGGCGACTTTACGTTTGAAGGTTATCTCTATGATGCTGCAGGTAGCAACAAGTCTAACTTCGAGAAGATTGGTAGCTGCACAATGACCATTACTAAGGCTTGGGAAAACTCTGGTACAGTGAAGATAACAGAGGGTGAGCTGCGTTTCGCTCAGGGTATCACCCTTGGTACCGGCGCTTTGACAGTGGCAGAGGGCGCTGTGCTCTCTGGTTCTCTGAGTAACACAAAGACTGCAGCTAAGAAAAAGCCTATTACTAACAGCAGCCTGACAGTTGCTGGTACACTGTGGCCTTCATATATAGAGAACTCTGTAGCTAACAGCTATTTCACTATTGGCACTAAGCCTACAACATTCCAGTCAACAGGCGTACTGAAGGTTGGACTGAAGAGTTGCTCTGGCTCTTCATCAGTAAGCAATACCTGCTTGCTGGGTGATGGCACAAGCTCAACGGTGACATTTGCCGACGGCGCTACAATTGAGGCTTATATAGGTGACGACTTTAAGTTGTCAACAACAACAGAGGAAAAGACCGACTCTTTCAAGGTGTTGCTTGACATACCGAATATAGTTGTCAATGGTAAGCTTAACTATGTATTGCCGGCTCTTCCTGCACATTACTATTGGAAGAACCTCTATGATGACACCCTCTTCGCCAAGACTGGCTGTCTCTATGTAGGTTACCTGGCTTTGCCTGGTGATGTCAACGGTGACGGCAAGGTGACAATGGCTGATGCTAATATGACAGTCAACGCCACACTGAAGGGCGCTGCAAATATCCCTGGCTTCAGCATAGTCCATGCTGATGTTGACGGCGATGGAGTGATAACCATGCAGGACGCTTACGAGATTGTCAACATCATATTGGGAAAAAGATAATGGTGAAATAAGCATTCGTTGAATATACACGGCGAGATTGTAAATTAAATGTTGCAATCTCGCCGTTTTTTGTGTTAAAACATCTTTATGAAAAAAAAAACAGGCAATTATTTTGTCAGTTCTCTGAAAATTCGTAAATTTGTGTGTGAAATTTTAGGAGGAGGGCTTAAACAATATAATAGTTGTCGGAGAAAAATTATATAACAATATTATTAACTAACAACAAAACAATTATGAAAAAACGTTTACTTTCATTGGCTGCGGCAGCGCTGACAACGCTCTCTGGCTTCGCGCTTACACAGGGAGACTATGTCTATACGCCGCAGGGACGATTCAAGGTGATTGACGCTGCAAGTCAGGTTCAATTTGACCTGCAGAACTTCACAGGCTTCACCGCTTTTAGTGCAACAGAAGGACGCACAGTAGCTGATATCTTTACCACAGGTACTGATGGTGACTTGGACTACTTCCAGGCACTGGCTACAACAGGCTCTGCAGAGGGAATGAACTATCAGCTCTCTTTGGCTGTAGGTAAGCAGTATGTAGTGTCTTATAAGATGAAGAGCTCTACTCTTACAGCTACACACAATACCATCTGTAAACATGCTGGTGAGTCAGGAATGAACAAGGCTGTGGTTTATAACACACGTCCTGATACAGTGTTTGTGAAAGATGGAGAGGGTAATCCAACAACAGAGATAGAGTCTATCAACTATGTGGATAATGAGTTCTTCTCTCAGCCACAGACTATTTCTACAGACTGGACTACTTTCGCATACGCTATAACAAACGTTAATGCAAAGAATAAGTATTACATTTCATTCTCTGGTATGAGCAGCGATGTGCTTATCGCTGACCTGGAGGTGCATGAGGTGACACAGGTCGCTGATATGCGTATAAGGGATAAGTACCAGAAGTTGGCAGAGGCTTATATCAATCTTCACTATCTGGACGATGACGCAAAGGCTAACTGTGGTCTCGTGGAGAACTATGAGGAGATGTTGAAACTGGATGATGATGCCTCCCAAGCTAAGCTTGAAATGTGGACTGCAGGTATAGATGCTACACTGTATGAAGAGGGTGGTCTCTGTCAGGAGTCTATGGATAACTGGCTCGGAACAAACAATTATGATATTCTCGGTCCTAATACTCCTTTCACAAAGATACAGAAGCAGACTGACCACGGCATCTGGCAGTTTATGGAGAATGGTAAGCGCTCAGGTCGTTTCTTTAGTGAGAAGGCTGATACTTACTTCGAGGGACCTCACGGAGGTGGTAACTATGCCCTGAAGAATACTGTGGCTCTGGAGACAAGACAGGCTCAGGGTTTCCTGCAGGGTAGTTATGTGTTCACTGTTGATATGAATGGTATCGTACGTGAGAAGTCAACATCTAATTGCTGGGATATTAACTTCGGTCTTGAGGCTTTCTATGGCAGAATTTACTTGCTGAATGAGGCTGGTGACACAGTGAAGGCTTCTGAGCCAGTGTTGCTACCTACAGGTACAAATGCTAAAGATGCTAACTATGAGCGTCTCGTACTCTCATGGGAAGTAGATGAACCGCGAACATTCTATACATTAGGTATTGAGGCAAGACCACGTGATGGCGTTGCTACAAACTTGGGTAGCACTATTACTTTCAAGGATGCTACTCTGTATTTTTATACTGTTTCTCCTTATACAAAGCAGCAGCATGATTACATCGCAGACGTTCGTGAGCAGGTTGCAACAGGTCGTAGAGAACTTACAACAGCTGATGAGTACCTGAACAGCGCTGATTATTCTTGGGGTAAGGCTGAATTGAAGGCTTGTGTTGACACTGTAGCTCCAAAGATTACCGGTTATGAGGCTGTTATGGATACTTTATCGATACTGAATACATATGCTGATACTTATGTGAAGAGCACAAGTGAGGCTACTGGTCTGCTTGTTTACGAGGTTTACCAGGAGGCAGCGAAGGATATTCTTGCTGCTAACAGAACATTCATTGCTCAGAACGATTCTCTTGGATTGCTTGTAAATGCTATTGCAGACTCTAAGGCTCTTCTCGTTAACCGTGTATTTAACGCTTCTACAGAGCGTACTCAGCTTGAGAATGCAGTTGCAAATGCAGAACTTATACTTAATGATTTGAAGACGAAAGACTATTCAGATGAAAATGTCGCTACTGCAAAGGCTCAGGTTGCTGCACTCGCTGAAGCAAACAATATTTTCAAGGAGAATATGGAAGCAGACGCTGTAACAACAGTTGTTGATATCGATTTCGAAGCTGCTGCTGTAACTTCGGATCCAGGAAATGATTATACTCAGAATGCTGGTGCTGCTACAATCACAGGTCAGAGCGGTACAATGGAGTTCACTAACTTCATGACAACAAACACTACTGGTACTTATTATGCATTCCAGAAGGGTATTGATGTAGATGGTGCCCCTCTCCATACAGGTATCCTTCGTGTAGGAAATGGTGCTGGTATAGTAAACTTCGATCTTGGTGAGATAGGTACTAACATTGTTAAGATTTCTATGGATTGGTACTTCGGTGCGTTAACAGGCAAGGAGGTAGGTTTCCGTCTGCAGAATGAGGCTTTGGAGGATGTGACTGGTATGAGGTTTGATCCATATAATGCAGCTTACAAATATAATCCATTGAACTTGCCTAATATGTTTGTTTACTATGCATTTGGTTCAGGTGATGCCAACCAGAATGCTATTGATGATTCAAAGAAAACAAAGATGCAGTTCTATCTTGACTATGGCACAAAGAAGGCTCAGCTTTCTACACAGCGTAATAATGGTGAATCTTACACATCTGATTGGTTAGACTTTAGTGGCTCTGTAGTTAACTCTTTCATCGTTGAGAGTAACTATACTAATAATGATCGTCGCTGCTGGTTCGATAACCTGAAGATTGAGGTTATCAAGGCTGGTGATCCAACAGCAGTTTCAGAGGTTAAGGCTGCTGACGCTAAGGTTAAGGCTGCTGCTAAGAAGGTGGTTAACGGTCAGCTCGTAATCGAGACCGCTAAGGGCACATTCAACGCTGCTGGTGCACAGGTGAAGTAAGAATAATCTTAGAAGATATCTAAGTAAACATTCTTAGAGAATAAATATTTAACCCTGCCTATTCTGTAGGCAGGGTTATTTTTTTCAGAAGTGTGTGCCGTATTCTCTCATAATGTTACCTCTCAGATTATTACGAATATTGAATTATATTATGGTTAAGAGAAAAAAACTTGGCTTTTCCTTGCATGATAAATAATTTTTTTTGTACCTTTGTAGGTGAATATCAAAGAACTGCATTATATGAAGAGAATTTATACACTTATAACGGTGTCTATGATGACATTCCTTGGTGCTAATGCCGAGGCTACAGATATGTCAAACGTGAATGACGCTTTGTATTTCGACCGCGTAGAGGTAAAGGCGGGAGATAATGCCACGTTGCAGATAAAGATGAAAAATGCAAGCAGTGTCGGCACGTTCGGTACAAAGGTGACGATGCCAGAGGGCTTCTCTTTCGGTACAGACGGAAATGACCCGGATGTAAGCCTCCTGACAGAAAGGACTGGTAGCAGTACCTTTGCTGTTGCCAGTGCATTCCAGAGTGACGCCAATGCAATAAAGATAGGTCTGCTGCAGACAGAGGGCGCTAACCTCGGAGGTAATGACGGTGCCGTTATTGCTATGAACGTTAAGGTAGGTGCTGATGTGCAGGTAGGTTCTTATGAGGTGCTCTTCTCAGAACAGGAGTTTGTAGAGGCACTATCTTCTGCTAATTATTATCCTGCAGATGCAACGTCTGTCATTGTGGTTACCAGCGCTGACGGTATTGACGGCGTAAGGGCTGACGGCACAAAGGCTGCTTCACCGGTTAAGAGGATCGTTGACGGTAAGCTTGTCATCGAGACTCTCAATGGTACATATAACGCTATGGGTGCTCAGACAAAGTAAAGATTAACAAAATATAATATGAGACTACCGAATGATACCGTCATTCGGTAGTTTTTTCGTTTATGACTGCTCAGGGGACAAAAACACAGGTGACAGAAGGTTTAATTTATTCTAAGAAATTTTAAAAATATTATGTTAAAAATTTGTATAATTAAAGAAATATTGCTTATTTTGTAGTCTAAAACTCAAGCAAGGGCGTATTGCGTCCGCTTGTTTCGATGACCTAAGAACAATAACGCTTTGATAATAAATAAAATAAAATAAACTAACTACTTCAATCTTTATGAAAAAACTCATTTTGTATGCATCTCTTATCTGCATAGGAATGGCGTCGTGCTCAAAAGACTTCTTAGTCGATGAGGAGAATTTGCCATCCTGGCTTGGAGAGAGTATCTATGGGGAGTTGCAAAACCCGAAATCACTTGAGGGTAGCTTCAGCACTTATTTGCGTCTTATTGACGATATGGGGTATGCGGAAGTCCTCGGTCATACGGGTAGTAAAACAATCTTCCCGGCAAACGATGAGGCGTTTGCGGCTTATTTCCGTGACGGTAACAACCGTTACGGGGCAACTTGTTATGAGGACCTGACATACAGTCAGAAGGCCCAGTTGCTCTATTCTTCAATGCTTGACAACGCAATCCTGATTGGCAATATCTCTACAGAGCAGAACTCTGCAGGTGAGTTGTTGCAGGGACAGGCTGTTAAGCACCAGACGAACATGCAGCTCAATAACTCTATCGAGACGCTGTTCTCTCCTAATTTCCCAAAAAACAATGTTTACTTCGACCGCTTCATGGAGGAAGGAGCAATAGAGACTATCAACGATAATACCGTGGCTCCGATGGTACACTTCACTGGAGAGTATATGCTTAACAACTCAATGACGGTGGTAGGTGAAAATAATGACTTCTCTGTTATAACAGGTCATGAGTACAGCGACGGTGACGCGTATATCTTTAGACACAAGGTGATAAAGGACAACGTAACTTGTCAGAACGGTTATATACACCAACTCGACGGCGTGCTTGAGCCACCGGGCAATATGGCACAGATGCTCCGTGAGGATGCACAGAGCGGAACGGGAACATCACTGTTCTCTCGTATGCTGGATTACTACTGCGCTCCGTTCTATGACGAGAAGGTGCATAACAGCTATAACGCTTGGGCTCTGGAGAACAAGCAGCCTACAATCGGTAAGGTTTATTCTATGCGCTATTTCAGCCAGAACTCTCAGGCTAATAAACTTGACCGTTACAAGGATGATGACGGCAGGGTGACAACAATTGTACCGGAGACTCAGTTGCTGGCTTTTGACCCAGGATGGAACTACTATAAGCCAACTACAACGGGTACAGAGTCATATAACTCTGAGATAGCTGCTATCCTCGCTCCTACAGATGACGCTCTTTGGGAGTACTTTAAGGAGAATGGTGGTGGTGGTGCATACATTATCCAGAACCTGGGTAATCCAAGCCTGCCAAATACAAGGGAGTACCTTGGTGAGCATTTCGATGCTATATACAATAGCGACCCTACTGTGTTTACCAATATGCTCAACAACTTGATGAAGGCTTACTTCTCAAAGACCGTACCGAGCAAGTTCTCTACGGTACAGAATGATGCCTTCGAGTTTATGGGTGTGACTCTGGATGACATCAGAGTAGGCTCTGACGGTAAGTATGACGTGAAGATTGCCAACAATGGTGTGATATACAAGATGAACAAGTTCTTCGCACCACAGTTGTATAACTCTGTGCTCGGTCCTGCATCTGTATATCAGAACATGCGCAGCATGGGACAGATGCTTAATGACCACGCTGTAACAGCTGGTGAGCTTCCTGCCCTCGGCGTTAACATGTACTACTACCTCATGTCTATGAAGTCTAAGTATGCAGTGTTCGTACCAGAGGATAACGACAGTTTCTTCTTCATCGACCCATTGTCAATATATGATGAGGACGGCTATGGACTGAAGGCTCTGCGCTTCAGATTTGAGCCAACAGTTACAGATGCCAAGTTCAACGTTATGGTACGTAAGGGCAGAGTGGTTAACGGCTCGTTCGTAGAAATGAATGAGTATGAGGAGGAGAATATCGACAAGGGTACATACCTCTCTCAGATACAGGATATGTTGAACTACCATGTTGTTGTGCTCAACAGTTCAGAGAGCGGACTGAGTAACAACCATTACTTCAAGACAAAGCATGGTGGTGCCATATACCTGCCAAACGGCTCACGTAATAACAAGACTATCCTTGGCGGTGCACAGGTGGAAGGACTGGCAAATGCTGCTACCATCCTCACTCAGTATGGCAAGACAGGTCAGCCAGACGCTGACCCAGAGGCTAATATAGAGAATGGTACATGTTACCTGCTTTCAACACCTATACAGCCAACTACAAAGAGTACATACAAGGTGCTCTCAAGTAAGTTTGAGAAATTCTTTGAGTTTATGAGTGGCTTTGACGGTAACTCTGAGTTACTCAGCTTTGCCGGTATTAGTGATTTGGCTAATGAGAAGACTGGTAAGTCTGAACAGACCGCATATACTATGTTTGAGGGTACTAACACAAGTACACTGCACCCAGAGCTGAACGATATGCGTATGCGTATGCTCTCTGCATATAACTATACTTTATATGCTCCTACAGATGATGCAATGGAAGCTGCCTATGAGGCTGGTCTGCCTAGATGGTCAGATGTTGAGGCATTGTATAGTCAGTGGGCAGATAAAACGGAGGAGAGCGGTTATGCCGCTGCTTCTGCAAAGGCTCGCAAGATGATTGACGCTATGCGCTCATTCGTGTTCTATCACATCCAGAATAGTTCTGTTTTTGCTGACAATACAGTCGCTACAGGTATATATCAGACCTTCTGCACTGACGAGCTCGGCATACCTCAGCAGGTTACAATAGGTGGCGGCGGTGGTACACTGACTGTAAAAGACAATGCAGGCAAGACTGTGAACATTGTATATGGTAACGAGAATGCCAATATTCTCGCAAGAGACATCGTGAGAGCAGACAAGAATACCATCGACTACTCTTCTTTCGTAACAATACACGGAATAAACACACCGCTGTGTTTCAATAAGAGTGGTAGATATGATGATAAGTGGAATACCTCTGCTGGAGCTAAGGCCACAAGGCGCTAATACCTTTATTATAACGAAAACTATTTAAGAACTCATGAATATTATGTCAAAACAAAAAGTTCTACTGACATTCATCCTTTTCGTCATAACACAGATGGTAATGGCGCAGGGTGTTGTCATATCAGGAACCGTGGAAGACGCTATGGGACCTGTCATGCTCGCCAATGTAACAGAGCGTGACGCTAACGACCGTATCGTGAATGCTACGCAGACTGATATGATGGGTAATTTCTCTATGGAGATTAAAAGTACCAAGAATATGCTTGTGGTCTCATACGTGGGTAGCAAGACTTGGAAAAAGAAAATAGGCGAGGAGACATCTTTCGCCATCAAACTGGAGGATGAGAAGACTACACTTAACGAGGTAACGGTGCGTGGTCGCCGTGCTAACTCTGGTGGCCTGAACATTCAGAAGAAAGAGATTTCTGTGTCACAGCAGACCTTCAACCTCTCTGAGGTCGAGGGTATGGCATTCACTTCTGCCGACGAGGCTCTGCAGGGTGAGATTGCCGGTCTCGATATCGTGAGCAACTCTGGTAACCTGGGTTCTGGCTCTACCATGCGTCTGCGTGGTGTGTCAACACTCTCTGGTAACGCAGAGCCTTTGATTGTCGTGGATGACAAAATCTTTGAGTATAACTCTGCTGATATTGACATCGAGAACGCTGACAACGAGGCCTTCTCTTCTCTTCTCGCAGTAAGTGTCGATGATATCGCCAGCATCACTGTGCTTAAGGACGCCGCTGCTACAGCTATATGGGGTTCACAAGGTGCTAACGGTGTCATCCAGATTACTACTAAGCGTGGTAAGCGTGGTAAGCCAAGAGTAAACCTCTCTTATAAGTTTACAGGTACATGGATGCCTGCTGGCTATACCTTGCTTAACGGTGACCAGTACACCATGATGCTTAAGCAGGAGTTCTATAACCCAACACAGGATCCTGCATCAACAAGCAAGATTGCTGAGATTAACTATGACCCAACATGGCCTGAGTATAATTACTGGAACCGCAACACTGACTGGGTAAGTGAGGTGAAGCAGTTCGGTGAGCAGCATGAGGCTAACTTGAATATCTCAGGTGGTGGACAGAAAGCTACATTCCGTATTTCTGCCGGATATAACCACCAGACTGGTACTATCATCAAGCAGCGTCTTGATCGTCTGACCACTCGTCTCGTGCTTGACTATAATGTGTCTGACCGTATCAAGTTCTCTACAAACTTCGCTCTGACATATACAGACAACTTGAAGAACTATACATACGGCTCAAGCAAGAATACAAGCAGTAATAACAATATTCTTGCTATGGCTTTGACTATGGCTCCTAATATGGCTGTGTTCCGTGACAGTGGTGACTATTACTTGATGAACAACTATGAGGATGGCAAGACTCCGTATGACGGAAACTACAGCTCTGTACAGATGAAGTATGTCTATGGCATTGGTAACCCAGTGGCTTATGCAAACTCTTCATGGCAGAAGGAGCAGACTTATAGCATCGTGCCAGACTTTAACCTCAAGTATGAGTTGCTTGGTACAGAGACTAACCAGAGCCGTCTGACATTCAACGGACGTGTGTACTTCGATATCTATGCGTACTCACTGCCTACATATATGCCGGCAAGTCTCTCTAATATCACTTATACTGATGGCGCATACAACTATGCTACAAACACTGAGAGAAACAACTTCAAGCTTGGTGCACGTGCTGAGTTGCTGTTCACTCCATACTTCAAGAATCAGGATTTGAGTCTTACTATGCTTGCACGTTATGAGTGCAACACTGCAAGATATTCATATCAGTATGCAGCGAAGAGTCAGCTGCCTAACGGACTCGAGACTATCGAGGCACAGGCAAATAACCGTGCTATGAGTAATTCACTCTCTACTGTGAAGTCTGCTTCACAGAACTGGGTTTACAATGCTCACTTCTCTTATAAGGAGCGTTATAATATAAGCTTCTCACTGCGTGCAGATGGTAGTTCTTCATTTGGACCAGATAATCCATGGTTCTACTCTCCATCTGTATCATTGCGTTACAACCTCAGTGATGAGAAGTTCTTTGAGCCTTTGCGTAAGGTCGTATCTATGTTCGGTATCCGTGGTTCATGGGGTATAACAGGACGTTCTATAGCATCAGCTGCTTCGTTCTATAACACATATACTACTTCTGCAGGATACTATGGTACGGATTCTTACATCACATTGTCAGGATTGAAGTTGACAAACCTGAAGCCAGAGAAGAAGAATGGTCTTAACTTCGGTCTTAACCTCGGCTTCCTGAATGACGTGATAGAGTTGGATCTTAACTTATATAAGGAGAAGACAACAGACCTTATCGTAAAGAATGCCCCAATACCTTCATCAACAGGTTATACATCACTGAGCTTCTCTAATATCGGTAAGATGGAGAATAAGGGTTGGGAGCTTTCTATCACAGGTAACAAGTTCTTGAAGATAAAGAAGTTCTCTCTTTCTGCAAGCTTCAATATGGCACAGAACAACAATGAGTTGCTTGAGATGAATAAGGATGTGCTTGCTGGATACAATACTAAGTTTGAGGATGTATATACAAAGCGCGGTAACGCGGCACGTATGAACAAGGTACAGGTTGGTGCTCCTCTCTGTTCTATCTACGGATACCAGTCAAAGGGCGTTTACCAGTACTCATACGAGTATCTTCAGAACTACAATACAAAGATGAAGCAGCAGAATCCTAACTGGACTGCTACTGACTATGAGAACCAGATTAACCAGTGGCTGGCTGAGGGTAAGACATTCCCTGTAGCAACAGATGCTAACGGTCATGTCATCATGACTAATAACGGTGAGCCACAGCACATGGTTTACGTTTACAAGGATGGCAGCTATGAATATCAGTTCAAGGGTGGTGATGCTTTCTATGAGGATATCAACCATGACGGACAGATTAATGAGCTTGATATCGTTTACCTTGGTAACTCTCTGCCAAAGCTGCAGGGTGGTTTCTCACTCACTGCACAGTATGGCAACTGGAAGATGGTCGCTCGTTTCACATATCGTTATGGCAACAAGATATTAAATGCCGCACGTATGGGACTGGAGAGTATGTATGGTACGGACAATCAGTGTGCTTCTGTTAACTATCGTTGGCAGAAAGACGGTGACGAAACTGTTATACCACGTGCTCTGTATGAGACAGGCTACAACCATCAGGTAAGTTCACGTTTCGTGGAGGACGGCTCATTCTTGAGATTCCAGAACGTGCAGATATCTTACAGCTTCCCAAAGAAACAGATTAAGAAGTGGGGCTTGAATACCTTGACAGCTTATGTTACAATGAACAACCTGTTCTGCTGGACAAAGTACACAGGTATAGACCCTGAGGTCAGTGCCTCTACTTATGCACCGGCGATAGATACTTCAAACACTCCGCGTTCAAAGTCTATTACAGCGAGCCTTAGTGTAGGTTTCTAATGGGTGAGAATATAATGTCAAGTAAAATAATAAAGCAATTACTAAGTAATAGAATATAATGAAAAAGATATTTTCCATAATAGCTGCAAGTCTCTGCATGGTGTCATGTGTGGATACGGTGATACTCCCTGACGACAAGATTGTTGACGAGGATATGTGGCAGACCAAGTCTGATGTGTCCGGTATGGTGGCTTGCGCTTATAATCAGCTGAAGGATGAGTCTCTCATGCGAAACTATATTGTATGGGGTGACTTCCGCTCTGATGAGTTGATGGTGTCTTCATCTGCAGCTCTGACGAACGGTTCAGCATTCAAGGTAGATCTTAGTCAGATTTATTCGTTGAATATCCTTCCAAGTAATGCGTTTACTAATTGGAATGCGCTTTACAGTGCAATCAACTACTGTAACCTTGTAATGGAAAGAGCCCATGAGGTGATAGCCATTGACCCTAACTATACGGAGGGTGATTATCTTACCGATATCTCTAAGGTCAAGGCTTTGAGAGCTCTTTGCTATTTCTATCTTGTCCGTGTATTCCGCGATGTTCCTGTGAGCACCAAGGCATATACAAATAGTGAGCAGGATACACAGTTGGAGCAGAAAGCACCTGCAGAGGTTCTTGCATTGTGCATACAGGACCTGAAGGAGGCCGAGGTGGACGCTATGTCATCAAGCACTTATGGTGACTGGCGTGACAAGGGATATATGACACGTGACGCTATCTGTGCATTGCTCGCTGACATATATCTGTGGCGTGCATCTGTAAATCATGATGCAGCTGATTATCAGGCATGCATAGACTATTGTGACAAGGTTATTACCTCAAAGAAGAATGCTCACGTCTTGAATCCGAGAAAGAATGAGGTGGAGCAGGATTATTATCTTGCAAGCGCAGAGGATTACTATAATGAGGTATTCTCTACTTCTCAGTTGACTGGTAGTTCAAGGAGGTTTGGTCAGAACTCAGAGGAGAGCATTTTTGAGGTTCAGTACACTTCTAATTCTTCGACTAATTATCGTCGTACTAACAATGCAGGCTTGGTGCAGATGTATTACCTCTATAACAACAAGCAAAACGGTGCCACTCCTTACCTGAAGACTACATCAGACTACGCAGTAGCCAATGGTAGCTCAGTGGGTACCAATTTCTTCAAGAACACAGTTGACGTACGTCGCAAGGAGTTCATCTATGATGCGGACAATACTGCCAATGACCAGTACCTCGTACGTAAGTTCATAGGAGAGAAGTCTTATATGGATGAGGGTAACTCTATTTCTACGAGTTCTTCACGTGAGGTCGGAGCTGTATATTCAAACTGGATAATCTATCGCCTGACAGACGTAATGCTGATGAAGGCAGAAGCAATGGTTCAGATTTATGAGATGACAGAAAAGAACGAAGGAAATGCAGAGGAAATGGCAGACTATCTGCGTGCTGCATTTGATATTGTTGATTTCGTGAACAGAAGAGCTTTGCCGGAAGGTGCTACATCAGGTTTCCTGTCATATAATCTTTACAAGGATCAGATGGAGAAACTGGTGCTGATGGAGCGTGCGCGTGAGTTGTGCTTCGAGGGTAAGCGCTGGTTTGACCTTATGCGTTACAACTATCGTCACGTAGAGGGAGTTCAGTATGACAAGACCTTTGCTCAGATTGGCGGTGGCTATGTGCAGAACTACAGTGACATGCTTACGATGGCGATGGGAAAGAAATACTCTTCTACAGCTATGGCAAGTAAGATGCCAACAGAGCCTTATCTGTATTGGCCAATCAATACCGCGCAGATGGATGTTAATGACAAGCTTGTGCAGAATCCAGTGTGGAGATCTTCTTCATCAACGGAAAGAAACTAATATAGTTAGGTGTTTCATATAAAAAAGCAATATTATGAAAATGATTATAAAGAAAAATACACTCGCTATACTTGCTGCTATTGTCATTGGCAGCCCGTTGGCGGTTTCGTGTGTGGATGAGCCGGACGCATCTAATCTCTATAACTCATTGGAGTTAACCATTGAGCAGAGATTGGAGAGCGACGAGGACTTGTCAGCATTTAATGGCATTTTGAAGAAGACAATATATGCCAACACCTTGTCAACTTGGGGCAACTACTCATGTTTTGCTCCAACGAATGAGGGCGTGTCAGAGTATCTTGATTCTCTGTATGACGATACGTCTTGTGATGGTATAACAAAGCCTTATCATAACGGCATACCAGAGACATCAGGATTCAAGGACCTTGATGTTATGGAGAAGGTCAACCTGCTCCCAACAGATTTGTGTGTTGACCTTGCCAAGTACCATCTGTCAGGTGACGAGTGCAGCGTATCAGAGGTTTCTGGCCAGAGCACTTGGAACACTATGCTTATCGGACGTTATATCAATGTGTCTGTTCGCGAGGGAAAGACCTGGCTTGGACCAGACGCTTATATAATGGAAAGCGACATCGCATGTTCTAACGGCTTGATACAGAAGTTGAACAATATGATTCGTCGTGAGGACAGACTGATAGCAGAGCAGCTTGCTACAGATAAGAACTTCCGTATCTTCTCAGAGGCGTTGAAGCTTACAGGACTGGACATTGACTTGTCTGTGGAAAAGAAAGACAGAGTGTTCAAACTTGCTGAGACAAAGCCTACAGACCGTGATAAGAATCCACTTTATTGTCCGTCAGAGTGTAAGATTAAGTTTACTATCTTTGCGGAGAACGATGAAGTGTTCGCGGAGGCTGGTATTAACTCTATAGAAGACTTGATTGCTAAGTGTAAGGAATGGTATGGTAATCCTACTTGGTATGATTATGTAAATGAGAAGGGAATAACCATCTCTACAGGTGATGACTATACTAATGAGTGGAATGTCCTCCATATGTTCATGGCATATCATATACTTCGTGCTGGTATGCCAATAGATCAGATTGTATATGAGAAGACAATGAGTAACTCAGGAGTATGGAACGTTTCTTTCGGTTATGAGCCTCAGGAATATTTTGAGACTATGCTGCCTAACACCTTGATGAAGATTTGGGCAACAAATCCAAATGCTCAGAATATGCAGCCAAAGTTGTGGATTAACCGTTATCGTCAGAACAACACCTTGACAGAAGAGTATGGTACTATGGGTGCTGATGCTACTCACCCAATAATCTTCGCAGGTGTGCCAATCGACCGTACATATAACAAGGAGACACTGAATGGTTATATCCATAAGATTAACGGTATCCTGAAGTATGACCAGCAGGCCAAGAACTCTTTCTATGAGCGTATTCGTCTGGATTCATCAACGTTCCTTTATGAGTTGATAAACAATGGTATCCGTAATGCCACAGGCAGACAGATATCTAATATGAATGGTGGTGGTGATGGTAACCGTGTCGCTTTTGATACAGAGTACTTCGACAATGTCGTATGCTATAACCCTAACACAGTACTTCGCTTTAACGTACTTGGTGAGTGGCGTGCACATAACAGTGACCAGTTCCAGGGATGGGATACTTATGACATAGCGTTTAAGTTGCCACATGTACCAACAGGTGAGTATGAGTTGCGTATCATCTATCCTCCTATGATAAGAGGTGGTATGATGCAGTTCTACCTTGGTGAGTCAAGTAACCAGGCAGAGATGGTAGCTCAGGGTACACCATTTGATGCACAGTTGAATCCATACGAGAATGCTTCATTCGGATATATCGATGTAGATCCAGAGAATGGGGAATATGGTATTGAGAGTGACCAGGTAATGCATGTCCGTGGATATATGCGTGCTCCAGCTTCTTTCTCACGTGGTACATATAATACCATAACCAACAAGTTGACTGTTACTCCAGATGATCCTTATGCTGCATGTAAGCAGATGACAGGTGGTACAAGCTGTCGTACAGAGTCAGGCTATGGTACTATGATGCTGCGTCGAGTTATTTGTACTCAGAAGTTTGAGCAGGGCAAAGACTATTGGTTGCGCATCAAGAACCTTATCACAAATGCGGCAAACCTCGGTTGGTCATTTGACTTTGTAGAGCTTGTACCTACAGGTATCGTGAATAGTCAGACAATGATGGAAGACTGGTATTGATACTGGTTCATAATAAATGGTTAATAACTAATTAAGAAAAGATTCTCTTATGAAATATATGAATAAAACAGGTATAGTTGCGATGACGGGACTGATGCTCGGTGTAGCGTCATGCTCTGATTTCTCAGACTATAACACGGCACCAGAGGATGTCGGCAATTCCAGTAATAAGACACTGTGGCAGAATATCAGTGAGAATCCGGAATTGTCAGATTTTGCCAAAGTAATAAAGGCAACAGGCTTTGAGTCTAATTTGGATGCTCCAAGATTCTTTACGGTGTTCGCTCCGATAAACGAGACGTTCAACGTGGACTCGGTGTTGCAGATAACCAAGACAGTAACCGACCCTGTAACAGGTGGCGAAAAAGAGGTTTTCGATACAGCTACGGTTGTAAAGGAATTCATTAAAAATCATATAGTAGAGTATAATCATCCTATCAATGAGGCATTGAAGAACTCTACATTGATGTCATTGAATACAAAGACTCATACTTTTTCTGCTGCAGGATACGGTGACGCAAAGTTCAGCTCTTTGCTGAACCTGCCTTCAAACAATGGTGTGATGCACATGGTAAAAGGTAACGAGGGCTTCTACACCAATATCTACGAGTATTTGGACAGAGTAGATGGTTGTGACTTGTTCAGAGACTATGTTCAGCAGTATGACATAGAGTATATTGATGAAAGAAACTCTATTCTCGGACCAGTTATTCATGGTGAGCAGACCTATGAGTATATAGAGTATGCTCATCGTAATGAGGTGGTCAACCGTTTGATTAATGCAGGACTGGAAAATGAGGATAGCTCATATACTGTATTGTTCCCAAATGATGAGGCTTGGCAGAAGTCTTATGACAGGATTAGTCAGGACTATAAGTATCTTGCGACTACAAGCTATATGGATTTGGAGTCACTGCAGGGCAAGAACACTACGCAAGGTTCTTCTAACAACTTCAAGGCTACAGAAGGAAAGACAGATGTGAAGATCGGTGAACCAGAGTTCTTGACAGACTCTCTCACAAAGTCAAGCATGATGCATAACCTGGCTTTCTCTCACGGATATCCTCGCAATGATGTGTTGCTGAATGGTAATGGAACAGACAAGGATACACTTTACTCTGCAAACAAGAATTATTTAGTTAGTGCAGGAAGTGTAGAAGACCATACTCTGGAGACATACAAAATGTCAAACGGCTTCGTGAGAGTGGTTGACTCTATTCCTTTCCAGCCATGGGATACATTTGAGCCTGTGATAGTGTCACGTAATGTAGGTCGTTACCTGAATGCTAAGAGAAGTTCTTATTTCTATACACAGTATCAGCGTGACCAATTGCTTCAGAAGCGTGACACGTTGTTCAAGTATGTCCCCAAGTTCCTCTATGAGCGTATGTTGGGCAGCTATGTGAAGAATGACAAGTATTTCCAAATTATAAGTGCAGAGGTTGAAAACCAGGCAAAACAGCCAGAGCTTGATTTCATGCTTAACGATGATGTGCTTTCTACAAAGTATCATATATATGTTGTCACTGTACCTGATGAGGTGTTTACAGCAGTGGAAGGTGTGGAGCAGCCTGCGCCCAAGCCTTACTATATCAGCTTCTACCTGAACTATACCACAGCTGATAATACGCAGCAGAAAGTTCAGTTAAGGTTAAATCCTGATGCAGATCCAAGCTGGGGACCTGTTGAGCTTACCGATAGCAAGCATTCAATAGTTACAGTCCCAGGCTATGTGAATGTCATAGACTTGGGTGAGTTTGAGTTCCCGATATCTTACTATCGTCAGAAAGCATATCCAAGTTTGATGATGTGTCATACAAAGACATTTGCGACACCCTCTGCTCGTAATACTTATCATCAGAACCTTCGTGTAGCAGGTGTTTATCTATTCCCTGTTGAGGCCGATACTTACTTTAAGAATAAGGAATAATGTTTATGAAAAGCAATATAAAGGAAAATTTGCAGCGCTACGGACTTAGGCTCCCGCTCTGCTTTATCGCTATGACATTGTCTACAGCGGCGTTCGCTCAAGATGAGGATACCGAGGGCTTTGCTGAAGAGGAAGTGACTACAGTAAAGCAGCCAAGGCGCGCTGTTGTGGTGGATGATGTCCCCACTTGTGAGGTGAAAGGTATGGTGGTAGATGAGGCTACCAAGTCTCCTTTGGCTGGTGTACGTATCCAGACTACAGGAGATGCCAGATATACTGCAATGACGGATGCAAAGGGTGAGTTCACCATCAAGGTACCTACATTTGCGAAGTCACTTTATGTACAGTCTCCCCGCTATATGTCACAGCAGGTAGCGATAGACGCTACTGACGGCAAGACTGTAAATATATCAATGCTCTCAAATGTTTTCAGGGAGATGTATAATGATGGCACCTCTTATACATCACAGAATTCATTCGTGTCAAGTGGCAGCCGTCTCTCAATTGATGATGAGATAAGCACTGTGCTCGGTGCAGATATACGCTCTATCATGCGTTCTGGTAATGAAGAGCAGGGTGCTATGATGTTAATACGTGGTATTAACTCTATCAATGCCAACTCACAGCCATTGATTATTCTTGATGGTGTAGAGCTTGACATGCAGCGTAATCGCTCATCATTGCACATAGGTGATTATTTCAATGTATTGTCAACAATATCACCAGAGGATATTGACAAGGTAACGGTATTGAAGAATGCTACAGCCCTCTATGGTGCTCGTGGTGCCAATGGCGTTATTATTATTGATACGAAGCGTGGTCATTCTATGGCTACACGCATTGACGCAAAGATATTTGCTGGTATAACCACCAAGCCATCTTTGCCTACGATGATGAACGCCAGCCAGTATCGTAACTATGTTGGTGAGCAGTTAGGTACCGTTCCTGCTGTGCAGGAGTATCAGGCGCTGACAGGTGCTGCACTGAATTTCAGGTTTTTCAATGATGACCCTACAGGTTATTTCTATCAGATGTATCATAACGACACTGATTGGACCAAAGAGGTGTTGCGTACCGCCGTTACTCAGAACTACAGCATCAACGTGCAGGGTGGTGATGACATAGGTATGTATCATCTCTCAGTGGGTTACACATCAATGGACAAGAGCATAAAAGAGACATCGTTCGACCGTGTGAATGTACGTTTCAATACAGATATCAGTCTGTTGGAGAATCTTACCACTAAGTTTGACATGTCATTCTCACGTACCAACACCTATCTCTTTGATGATGGTTTTGCAAGTGACTTGTCTTTGAGCACCGTTACATCTCCTATTCAGTTAGCCCTGATAAAGAGTCCTTTGCTCAATCCATATCAGTACAATCACAACGTCAACGGCTTTACCTCTTTGAAGAGTGATGCTGATGACTTGTTCAGTTCATTGCATGAGTACAAGTATTCTTTGTCTAACCCGGTATCTTTGATTGAATACGGTCAGGGTGAGCGTAAGAATAAGAATGAGAATACGTTCTTCAACGTAGCAGTTGCTCCGACATGGCAGATACTTCCAAACTTGTCAGCAACCACACATTTCAGCTACTATCTGAATCGTAATTCGCAGGCTTACTATCGTCCAAACAAGGGTGTCCCTGCATTTGACGTTGCGAATCTCGGTCGCGTATATTCAAAGGATGCCTCATTGTTTGGTAAGGAGACGAATATCATAAGTAACACACATATCGACTGGAATAAGAAGTACGGTGCGAATGACCTGGCAATAACAGGTGGATTCCGTTATACATATTTCTCATACGATAACAGTTACTTGAGCTCACAGTTCCCTAGTAAGTTAGACAATGACAAGAACCCTCATCTGGATGTGACAGCATTCTCAGACATCCAGGGTGTCAGTGACGTTTGGAAGAATATGCAGTGGTATGCCAGTGCAGACTACAGCTATAACAATCGTTTCTATGCTACACTTTCACTCTTACTTGAGGCAAACAGCCGTTTCGGTAAGAATGTCAGCAGTACAGCCTCTATCGGACTTGCCGGCGTGCGTTGGGCTATATTCCCAAGTATCCAGATGGGTTGGGTAGTATCTAACGAGGCATGGTATCCAAAGAATGCGTTTGTGAATTATTTCAAGCTGTTCGGTGGCTTTGACGTGAGCGGTAATGACGATATTTCAAACTATGCAGCTCGTTCATCTTTCGCATCAGTGCGTTACAATTATAAAGAGATGGGTGTGCAGATGAACAATGTAGGTAATGACCTTGTAAAGTGGGAGACCACTCTGAAGTATAATGTAGGCTTCAAGGCAAATATGGCCAACAACCGTTTAAGTCTCGGCTTAGACGCATACTATCACAGAACAAAGGACTTGTTGTCTCTCAAGAGCTTTGATAACCCAGTCGGCGGAATCAATAACTATTGGGTAAATGACGGTATGTTGGATAACGTAGGTCTGGAGTTAGCTATAAGCGGTAAGCCAATAGAGAAGAAGAACCTCCATTTGGAGCTTGGTGCTACTATGGGTACTTACAGAAACAGGGTATGTCGTCTTGCTGACGGTGCATTCACCTCATCAGTATATGGTGACAATAACATCCTGACACAGTCAGGTTCATCAGTAGGTGTCTTCTACGGCTATCAGACCGCAGACCATGTGTTCAGCACAGAGGCAGAGGCTGCTACAGCTTATAACGGTTCAGATTATTTGAAGTTCAAGGATGCGACTGGTGCAGACCAGACCTTTAATGCCGGTGACGTACACTTCATAGACCAGAACGGTGACGGTTACATCGACGAGCAGGACAAGGTTATCATCGGTAATCCAAATCCAGACATCTATGGTAATATCTTCGCTACCCTGACATGGAAGCGCTTCACATTCAATGTAGGCTTCAACTACTGTGTAGGTAACGATGTATATAACTACCAGCGTAGCATCCTTAACTCTGGTGCATCACTCTACAACCAGCAGGTAGCAGAGATAGCTCACTGGCGTTATGAGGGTCAGGTAACAAATATGCCACGTCTGGCGTTTGAAGACCCTAAGGGAAACAACCGTTTCTCTGACCGTTGGATAGAAGATGGTTCATATCTTCGTATGAAGACACTCAGCGTAGCTTACCAGATACCTATACCAGAGTCTTGGCAGTCATGGCTGCAGGGTATCTCTGTATGGGGTGAGGCACGTAACCTGTTCACTGTTACAAAATATACAGGTAATGATCCTGAGTTCAGTGTAGGCAATAGTGTACTGTATCAAGGCATAGACTGTGGCAGTATCGCTCAGAGCCGTTCATTTATTCTCGGTGTCAAGATTAACCTCTAAATCATAGACTTCACAATGAAAAAGATTTTATATACATTAGTTGCAGCGGCAGGGCTCTTTGGAGCCGTGTCCTGCTCAGATATGCTTGAGTCTGAGAGCCAGGGACAGTTGTATGATCCTTCTTTGTCAGAGAAGACTGACTCTGTCTCTTATGCTTATGGCATCCTGCAGGCAATGCAGCAGTTGGCTGACCAGTATTACTTCCAAAACGAGTTGCGTGGTGACCTTGTTAAGGCTACCGGCTATGCTTCAACAGATATCCGTAAGATGGCAAACTTTGAGGCTGACGCGACCAACAAGTATGACAGCGTTTACCTCTATTACAAGGTAATTAATAACTGTAACTATTATCTTAAGAACCGTAAGACAGACCTTCGTACTGGTAATGACTATGTCGTTATCAACGAGTATATCGCTGTAGCAGCCATCCGAGCATGGACATATCTGCAGTTGGTACGCAACTACGGTTCTGTGCCATATATTACAGAGCCAGTGACATCAGTGAGCCAGATAAATGCTCAGCGTGAGCCAAGTTCTCGTGAGACCATTCTCGCATCAGAGGCAGAATACCTTGAGAACCTGAAGAGCAACTGGGACAGCAAGTATTGGGCTGTACCAAACTTTGGTAAGAAATCAGAGTTGCAGATTGGTGGTAATGGTAGTTTTGCAAAAGCCATCATGGTGAACAAGTGCTTCCTCCCAATCAATGTGGTGCTGGGTGACCTGTATCTTGAGAATGCCCAGTATGAGAAAGCAGCAAAGTCATATTATGACTATCTGTACTACAATAATGTAGCCTCTACATTAAATCTTGACTACTGTAACTCACTCACAAGTTACGAGACAGATATGGAGTATCCGTCAGACTGGGATGAGAGTTCATCAGATAATCCCAAGTCAACAGCATGGAATAACATCTTTAAGCAAAGTTCAGCACCAGGTGATGTCATAACCTATATTCCTATGGCAACCAGTGTGCTTAACGGACAGGTGACAAGTGTTCCAGAGGCATTCGGATGTCTGTATTACACCTATCAAGGATATGTCTATTCTTACTATACTGATTTGACTTATGTTCAAACTCAAGAGATACAGGTCGTTCCAACTACTGAGTTCAGGGAGTTCTATACGAGCAGACCTTACTATTATCATACATACACTACAAATCTGATACCACAAGGTGAGGTAAACAGTGTTAACTTGGGTGATTCACGTTTTAACTTTGTTACCCATAGTCGTTTAGGTGATAATCCTGATATGGTTTATATACCAAAGCTTGCCAATGGTAACTTCTATTTGTACAGATCATCAACAGTGTTCCTGCATTTGGCTGAGGCGTTGAATCGTATGGGCTATCCAGACGCTGCCTTTGCCATTCTCAAGGTGGGCATGAACACAGAACTCCTTGGTTACAGTGAAGACTTGTATGATCCAACTTCAGCCTTGGGTAAGGAATTCTTCTTTATGTCACAGCGCACATTGGATATGTTGTCAACAACTCTGAACTTTATCGGTACAGACGGACTTTTCAGTTCAAACGAGTTTATCACGTCCAATGTGGGTATCCATGCACATGGAGCAGGCTTGGTAAGAGATTACAAGACCAGACCGTTGATTTCAAAGTATAACTATTTCACAGAGTTGAGCAATAAGTTCCAGCAACTTGATAAGACATTCTCTTTGGGCTTCTCAGAAAACTATGAGTTTACCCGTGAGGATTCAATCAATGCTATGGAGGATATTCTCTGTGACGAGTATGCTCTTGAGCTTGCTTTCGAGGGATGTCGTTTCGGTGACTTGCAGCGTATGGCGCGTCATAAGAATGAGAGCGGCCTTTATGGCGGCGGCTTCGGTGACGCATGGCTGGCTGACAAGCTGAAAGGCAAAGGTAAAGTCATCACCACACAGAACTGCTATCTGCCGTTCAAGTGATAAGGTGGCGACTAACAGAATTATAATATGCTAAAACGGCAGCTGCCTAAAACGGCAGCTGCCGTTTGTCTTTCTGATGCAAAAAAGACAGATGTAAGATGTCAAGATGAGTCAGGCCGTGTTGATTATGACAGTGGTCAATGGTATTCAGTCACGACTTATGAGGGGACGCCAAACGGTTAAACCTTATTCCTGCTTGCTGCGTCATAAATATAATTGTAACCTAACAAAACAAATCGAAAGAACTACATTAGATAACCTAACAAAATGAAACAAAAGACACGTTTTTTTGTACCTTAAAATTAAAACTGCTATGATAGGAAGATTGAGATTGCTTTTTTGTTTGCTCGTAGTGACTTTGTGTGCAAAGACTACGGCTACTCCGATTGATGACCTTGAGACAATGTTGCGTGATAACCCTCAGGTGCAGGAGAAAATATACCTGCATACGGACAACAGCGCTTATTTCGTCGGTGACACACTGTGGTATAAGGCATACGTTGTTAGAGCCGATGACCTTACTCCTACTAATATGAGTAAACTATTGTATGTGGAGCTGCTTACGCCCGACGGCTACCTTGTGGAGCGCCAGCATATCGTTGTCAATGGCAACGGCTATACCTGCGGACAGTTTATACTTGAGGATTCCCTCTATTCCGGGTTCTATGAAGTGCGTGCTTATACACGTTGGCAGCTGAACTTCAATGTCAAGGAGAGAGAATATACCCATGACGAGGAACTTAAGTTCTATGGAAAGAAAAACGCCGCTGATTTCTACAGGGACTGGGACGGACTTTACTCCCGTGTGGTACCTGTATATCAGAAACCGACGGAGAAAGGCAACTATATTGACCGTTATATGTCACACCGTCCAAAGACACGTATCCTGAAAGACAAGGACTATCTCACCATGTCCTTCTATCCGGAAGGCGGCCAGCTGATAGAGGGTGTGCCATGTAATGTAGCCTTTGAGGTAAAGGATAACCATGGAGAGAACTTTGACCTTGAGGGAACGCTCAGCAATGGCACCAAGATAAAGACACAGCATCTCGGTATGGGACAGATGACCATCACACCTACCGAGACACCCCTTATGGCTACTTTTAACTGGAAAGGAAAAGACTATACCTTCAAGTTGCCTAAAGCGCAGAAGCAGGGCGTATCATTAAACTATGATGCACAGAAAAATTCAGTGGCATTATCAGCCAAGGGTGTCACTCCTGCCGCATACGCCGTGTTGTGCAGAGGAACACTGGTAGCCTTCCAGCGTATTACGTCAGGCAATATACAGTTGAACAAATCAGAACTGCAAACCGGCGTAAATGAGCTGATAGTATATGACGAGAACGCTCAGCCGCTTGCCTCACGCCTTTTCTTCGTCAATAACGGCGACTACGGCAAGCCGATGAATGTCACCTTGCGTACGGCAGGTGCAGAGGTAGGGGCAAAGACAACCGTTGATGCCTACGCACCTATAGACGTGAAGGTAGAGGCAGGAGAGCAGCATCCCGCCACTATCTCGCTGGCGATACGTGACGCACAGACAGACGAGCGTGGATATGACAACGGCAATATCATGACCGATATGCTCCTGAGCTCAGAACTCAAGGGGTTCATAGCCTATCCCGCATATTACTTTGAGAGCAATGACGCGCAACACCTGTCAGACCTCGACCTGCTGATGAAGGTGCAGGGCTGGCGCAGGTATAAGCGTGCAGAGCAGTTGCGATATGAGCCGGAAAAGGGACTGACCTTTGAGGGAACAGTATATACAGTACCAGCCGAGGCCAATATATTGGAATATGAAGACCTTGCAGGAGTAGGCAAGAAAGCCTCCACCATTGCTGACAAAATGCGTGCAGAGCAGGGTATAGATGCCTTTGACTCGCCTGTCGTGGCTCAGACGGAGACAGTATTTGATACAGAAGAAGGCAGCGAAGAGACGATAGAGTACTCAGAGGGTGATGGCGACGGAACTACCATTATGAGTGGCAGGGCAAGGAAAAACATTCTTGTTGAGGCCGAGATAAACAAGAACGGTGAGATGGCAGGTGCCATAGCACGAACAGACCGTTACGGACACTTCAAGATTAATATGCCTCCATACTACGGATGGGCTTACCTCTTTGCCAAGGCATACAACCGTAGCGATTCTCTGACAAAGAATATGCAGACGGGAAAGCATGACAAAGACTTCCTTAACGAGCGTGCCTTCCCTGACTACTTCGTAAAGCAGGATGTATGCTTCCCTCGTTTCTGCAAACCATATTCATGGTATCAGACAAACTCTCCACAGTTACAGTTCGTTGACGAGGATGATGACGAGAATATACCTGAGTCCAGCAAATTGGCTGGTACGCACCAGTTGCAGACGGTCGTGGTAAAGTCGCGCCGTCGTGGTCGTCGTGCTATAGACATGAAGAAACCAGCCATAGTGATGGATGCATACGATTTGTATAATGAGTTGTCAGACCGCGGACTGATGTGTGGCATAGTTGATTTCCGTGTATTCCCTGTCATGGCCGCAACGTATCTCTTCGGTAATATGGGCCGTGATAATCAGATTAACATACGTGCGCTGGTTAAGGGTACGTCATTCTACCGTAACTATACTCCTGGTAATAACGAGTTTGACAAAGATGTGTCACAGGCAGACGTGTTCAATACTCTGCGCCTTGAGCGTATGCAGTATGTCAAGGCATACACCGACTATGAGCTGCGTACCGACTCTGGCGACGTGGTGGCGGCAAACATCGCTGACGTGACGTTTGACTTCGTGCCGATAGAGAATGACGGCCGTCGTCCTACGTATCGTGACCGTCGCTATATCATGGACGGCATAGCCCGCCCGGAGGAGTTCTATTCTCCTGACTATAGCAATGCAAAACCGTCAGAGCCTAAGGACTACCGCCGCACGCTGTACTGGAATCCTAACGTGAAACTCAACAGTGACGGCACGTTCTCCACCACGATATACAACAACTGTCGTGAGACGCGCGTAACGGTCAGTGCGGCAGGCGTAGGTGCAGACGGACAGATGTATTACAAGTAAGTTACAGACCCACCCCAGCCCTCCCTGTGAGGGAGGGGGTGAGTATGAATTATGTGTTATGAGTTGTGAATTAAAGTCCTTTTATCATGCTGGCGTCATAGAGGCAGGATGCGACGAGGCTGGGCGCGGGTGCCTTGCCGGCAGTGTGTATGCCGCAGCGGTTATACTGCCCCCAGACTATCATAATGACCTGCTCAATGATTCCAAGCAACTGACGGAGAAGAAACGTTACGCACTACGTGAGGATATTGAGCGCGATGCTGTGGCGTGGGCAGTAGGAGTATGTACGGCGTGGGAGATAGATCAGATAAACATACTCCATGCCTCGTACCTCGCCATGCACCGCGCACTTGACAAACTAAGTGTGCGACCAGAGGAACTTATCATTGACGGTAATAAGTTTGATGCCTATTATCCTGCCCCCCTCCTGCTGTCAGAGGCAAGAGGAGGCGCTGATGACAATGTGCTGAATGGCGTTCCGGGTAAGGACGAGCGAAGTGTGGAGTCATTTCAGAAGAACAGACAACAGACCGTACAGCATGATTTGTTTGGTAATGAGGTGGAAATGCCTGTGAAGAAAAAACGCAGCAGCGCCGTTTCCTCAGGAGGAGGGCAGGGTGGTGTCCTTCCCTTTACCACCATCGTCAAGGGCGACGGCAAATACCTGAGTATAGCGGCCGCCTCTATACTTGCCAAGACATACCGTGATGACTACATGAATATGCTGGCAGAGCAGTATCCGCAGTATGACTGGCTGTCAAACAAAGGCTATCCTACGAAGAAACATCGTGCTGCAATAGCCGAGTACGGACCAACACCATACCACCGTATGACGTTCACTTTGACGTAAGAAAGAAAACTACATAGAATAGGACAAAATCGTTTTTTCACTGTCTGAAAAACATCCATAAAAAAACTCAAACTAGGAAGAAAAACTCCCTCTGAAGGCATGAAAATCATGTTTCGGAGGGAGTTTTTTGTGTTTTTCATCCTAAAGTGATAGCTTTTACACTGTGAAAGCTATCACTTTACCCTCTAAAAGCTATGCTTTCATGAGGCAAAAGCATAGCTTTTGGAACGAAAAAAGGGGCTTTTCTGCCCCCCTTTTTATATCCCTATACTGATTATCAGACAGTTACAATTCTCTGTAGATTTCGCTGTACGCAACCAGCAGGAAATAATTTTGAAATATCTCAAGCATGAGGCGTTAAAAAAAAGCACAAAATAGGACAAAATCGATTTTAGCGAAAAAAAGACCGCTCGAAAATCTCATTCGAGCGGTCCTTTTCTATTACATACGGAACACTATTTTATCAGTGTGCCGTTGATTCTGTATTTCTTGCCATTATGCAGTATGATAATCTGCTGGTTGCCGGCATACTTGCCATTGCGCTGTGTGGCAGTCTCGTTGCTGATGTCGGATATACCGGTAATGTCTTCTTCCTCCACATACTCGCCAAACATAATCTTGGCGTTAGTGGCGGCCGGTCCTACAAGGTAAGCAGAGTAAGCGTTGAGCTTAGATGCAGCACCGCCCTTCATGATATTGGCTATATGGTCTGCCGCATTGTTTACCACGCCATACTTGCCGTACATGGAGAAGCCAGGAGTGTAGTTGCCGTACATTGACCAAGCACCGCCAGTGAAGGTCTTAGACTCAGGACTGTGCACTGCGATGTTAGAGAATGTAGGTGCATCCAATGGCTTGCTCAGGTAGATTATGCATGGCTTGTTGGCCTCTATCATCTGCATGTTGACGAAATACAGGCTTGTTACGCCGTTGCTCTCCTGCACATCGCTGAGGTATGCCACGTAAGCGTCAGTGTCACCACCGGTGAATGTCTCTACAGACATATTGAACGGCAGGCAGAGGGTAGAGTAACCGATGTTGAAGTTCCTGTCAACGGTCACTGTCTGGTAGATGCCTTCTGCATAGTTAGGTGCTACTGTTGGTGAGAGCGTGAGGTCAAGCCAAGCATTTGCTGTCAAAGTAATGTCGTCAAGACACAGACCGCCATACTGCTTTCCAGACTCATAAGCCCATTTACCTATATATATAAGGTGGTCGCTCAGGGTGTACTGTTCAGAGGTATTGCCCTCAATGTCTGTCACTGTCATGACAGTGCCGTCAGATGAAGCACTGATATTGATGTGATACCAATATGGAGACAGGTTAGCAGTGAATGTGCCAGTCTCAGTGCTGCCCAGATAGAAAGTACCCGTAGAGTTTGCCGCAGCAGTGCTTGCCTCGGTAGTAACCTGCCAGTGACATAGTGGACTTTCGTCCTTGTCATAGATTATGAATGATATACCCTGCGCTGTAGAATTTTTTGAACCGTCAAGAGGAATGACAGCAAAGTCAAAGTCGAGAGAGTAGGCAGAGGTGGTGGTGTATGCCTCGCCCACGTTATTCAGGGCTGAGTATGTAAGTGTAGCACCACCTTTTGTGCTGGCCGTGTTGTATTTGCAGTAGTGGCTTTCATCTCCTAATGCAGTCTGTGCAGAGGCATAACGATCGGCAACACTGGTAGTCCAATACTCATCTATGGTAGAGGCATCCTCGAAGTCCTGTGAGAACAATACCTTGTCGTTGATGACTTTCTCAGTAGGCTCATCACTTTCCATCTCGTTTTCTAAGTTGTAGTCCACTATAACCTCAGGACTGGTTACATAGCCACCGGCTGCAGCCAGTTCGTAGATGATGATGGTGAGCTTCTTGTCATCATCGTTGAAGTATGCATCAGAGATGTCGAAGGTATAGTCCTCATAGGTTGTAGAAGACTTGGTAGAGCCCCATACAGCATCGCCAAGCAAGGTGATGCTCTTGTCGGCGGTGTTATACGTCATGTCGCTTGACCATGTTGATGCATTGTAGCCGACGCCCCATCGTGTACTGCGGTTGCTGTCGGTAGAGCCGGAGCCCTTGAATTTCAGTGTGACATTATTCACATTCTTATATTCAGACAGGTCAACCTGCAGGTATGTTATCCAGTTTACTCCCCAACCTGTATTTGCGAAACCTACAGTGTTGGCTGATGATATTTTGTTGTAACCGGTTCGTGCGGTTGTCACCTCGCCGTAAGAAGTGTCAGCATCGTCATAGTTCACGTGTGTCATCTTCACGTCTGGCCCCTTCTCTGTATGAGTTGCCTCAGGGTAAGTCATGTGTGAGTGGTCAACGGTGAAGAACAGCGTCATGTCGTCTGCGGTGCAACCACTGTACTGTGCGGTGTAGTTGTATGTGTGTCCGTCAGCAGCAGTCATGACGGCAGAAACATTCATCACGTTGTCATTGCTGTAAGATACAGTTACGTCAACGTCAGCCTCCTCCATGTCGGCAATGAACTCCTCCATGTCGGTCCAGTCTTTGGTGACTGTAACATTATATGCCTCGGCGTTATGGCCCGGTGCGAGGGCAGTGCCATCGGCAAGCAGACTGACGTACTCGGCGTAGTCAGAGCGGTCAGCCGTGGAGTGGCCATCGCCGTTCACGGCAGCGAGAATCCAGTTCTGGCTCTGCTTCTTGCCACCATAGTTCACGAACTTGAAGTTATATGTTTCGCCTTTCGCAATAGTGTAAGAAGGAGAGAACTCCGTCCAGATAGACGAGATGTTGTATTTAGAACCGATGTAAAGCTCGTTCTCGTAAGCCACGTTCAGGTATATCACGCCGTCAACATTCTCCAGCGTGCGTATGGTGTTGTTGGCAAAGCCTGTAGCACTCTCGATGACGATGTCAGATATGTCACCGTCTATGTTCTCAACGTTACACAGTGGGTATGTTCCCACAGTAATCTTTGAAGTGGCATTGTTCACCTCGAAAACAGGAGAGAGATACTTTGGGCCGTACTGCCAGTCCTGAGTGCGCAGGTTCAGGTTCTCTACGTTGAGTACGTCATACTTCTTCAGACTCTTATTGACGTTGAAAGCCACCCTTGCACCCTCGTGCAGGTTAAGAGTCTTGAAGTTAGCTGATGTATATTCAGCCTCAGGCAGAGAGCCGTCGCCAGTGGCGTTGTCCTTACAGATATATAGCTTAGAACCGTACTCCATAGTGACAGGCTGGGTGAACGTGCCGGCAGTATAGAGATTAGTGTGGCGGTTCATCCAAACCTCACTGTTAGGCAGCGTGCCGCTGAAGGCGAGAGAGCCAGCCCAGACGTTAGTGTTGCCAGTGTAAGAGTAGTTCCTTTCAGCCATTTTCAGCAAACCTTCACCCTGCTTAGCCAGTGTAGTGGAGCCGGTCAGGTCGCCGCAGGCAGAAGTGCCCAACTGCGTAGTGCTGTATGAGTAAGTGATAGCGCTATTGTCATCGTTACCAGAAACGACAGAAGGTACGTTTACTGTCAAGACCTCAGGTGATGCTCCGCTGGCATCAATGTCATAGCTACCTGCGTCGCATATCATAACATGGGTATCGTTGTTGGCAGAGGTGATGGTGCTGCCGCTGTGAAGCTCCGTACGACCAGAGTTGGTGTATGGTGGTGGAGCCACGGTTATGCCCTCCAGATCACCAAGGAAGAAGGAAGTGTGAGGTGGCTGGTTGTAGCCGAAAGACTGCCACACCATGGCCTGACGATACTGATGGTCATTCCACAAAGAAGGAATGCGGTAGTCGGTAGGAGTGTTGGTGGTGTAGATGTAGAAAGACTTATTGTCATTGGCACGTAATACCAACTCCTCACGCCAGTCGCCAAATATATCACCCTGTGCGCAAGGGTTCTTCTTGGTGCCGTTGTTGCTGAGAGTGTTTACAGTCTGTAATATGCGGTTACCCATTTTGTTTACATACATCGGGTTGCCTGCGTTATTCGCGCCAGGACCGTTTAGGGTTTCCTCAAGAAGGTCACCATCCCAGTAGATGCGGAAGTTCAGTGCAGACGGGTAAGGAGTTCCAGAGCCTGGACTCCAGTTGTTAGGTATCTCAGTAAGAACCTTGACGGTGTCGGCGCTGAGTGCTATCACTCCGTCTTTTGAAGAAGCACCGATACATCCTGGGTACTCGTTAGTGAGGTTTGCAGCCATACAGCGGCCGTCGTCACCTTCCTTTGCTTCACCTGTAACGATAGGCGTGTTGTATTTGTAGTAAATCTCACCCGTTGCGGCGTTGCGGAAGTTGTTACCCCAGTAAGGTTTCTCCTCAAGACATGCGAATATCTCCTGCCCCTTACGGAATGGGTCGAGGTCGCCGTTGTGCAGGGCATCACCATGGCCGAAGCCCGTGGTGTGCAGTCCCTTTCCGTTGTCGTCAATGACCATGGAACCATATATTATCTCGTCTCTGCCGTCCTCATCCACGTCACCGATGGAGAAGTTGTGATAGCCGTTGCCATACCAAGGGCTGGACGGGTCAAGACAAGCCCAGTGCCAACGCTCTGTCAGAGAGTGCGTAGCAGGGTCAATGTCGTATGCTATCATCTTGTGGCGGGTGTATATGCCGCGTCCTAAATACAGGCTCGGTTTTCTGCCGTCAAGATAAGGCGCGCCCACAAAGTATTTGCTTGAGCGGTGACCATAGTTGTCACCCCATTGCGTATCTACAGCAGAAATATAACTGTTCACATCATCGCTGTTAGGGTTACTCCAGTCTATCTCGGTAGAAAACTCACTTGACTCCAGACGCTTCAGTGGATACTCCATGGTAACGTAAGGCTGACCTGTAAGTCCGTCAATGTATAGGAGCCACTCTGTGCCGCAGTTGGTAAAAGTCATATTTGCAGTGTGAGAAACATAGTTACGTATGTTCTCGTTAGGTGAACCGATGGTTACGGTAGAGCCGTCAGCCTTGTGAATTATGGTGTTACCGTATGCGCGATAGACAATCTCGCAACGACCATCCTGGTCCCAGTCGTAAGCCACGGCGTCCCATTGCTCGTCAGGGCCATACACAGTGTTTGGTCCGCAGTCTATCCACCAGAGCAGGCCAAAGTTGATGCTTGAAGCATATACTTCTATGCGGCAGAAAGCTGTAGTGTTGTCTGTAGGAAACAGAGCATCTCGGTCGGTGTCGTTAGTACGCTTCAGGATGAAGTCTATCTGTCCGTCACCGTCAACGTCGCCCAGTGAGATATCGTTTACGCCATAGCTTTGAGCCACATCGTCAGAAACGGTATGGTTGCCGCAGGCACAGAATACGAGTATGCCATTGCGGTCATACACGTCAGCCACAGGAATCTGCTTGTAATAGTTTTTGCGTTTCCATTGGCTGTCATATTCGTATGTGGTCCATGGAGCAACGGCAGTGCATGCAGTCTGCTCAACGCCGTTCTTTACGGCCTTGATGGTGTAGGAACTGCTTGTAGAACCACCAGTATCGGTGTAGTTGGATACAAACAGTGGTGTGGAGTTAATCTTGGTACCATTGCGGTAAACATTATATGTAACGTTGTAATATTCCTCCGGCTGTATGCGCCAGCTAAGATAGATGCCGTTGTTATTAGGCAAAGCCACCAGTCCACGGTCCAGCTGGTCGGTCTTTCTCTGCGCGCTGGCAGTCATTACCGTAATCAGGGCGAGGACTATTGTTATGATATGTCTTTTCATCTTCATTTTGTTTTGTTGTTTTGCAATTAAAGAAAATACATGTCCTGGGTTGTTTAGTCAAACCATCCGTTAAACTCTCCGTCGTCATCATCGATGTAGCCGGAGGTTGTTCCGTTGCCGTTGTTCCTGATTTTGGTGTCTTCCCTTGACGCCTGCAGTAACCGCGGGACAGTTACTACATAGGACTTGAGAAGAGGAATAATGTAATCCTTTTTTTTAATCATAGAATAATATATTAGTTGTTATTTTGTCGTATCGTGATGGAGACTAATATGGCTCCTCGCAGATGTCCTCTTCCTCATAGACGAATGAGCCGTTAGCTTTGGCATCGGCTTCGCCGTTCTCACTTACCTGTATTGCTGAGCCTGCCATTATGGGCATGGGAGACAACGTTACCACTTGGATGTTCGGTTTTATGTAGAGGGTATTTTTACTCATAGTTATTTCCTGATATATTTCTTTCTGTCCTGAATGTAAATGCCTTTTGGCGCCGTTTGGGTATCGGAGAGGTGCAAGCCTCCTACAGAGTAGGTTGCTGATGGAGTGTTGACCTTCCGGGCCTCGTTGACTGTTACTGCTGTGGGCTGGTATTCCTCGCCTTCCACTATGATGCTGAAGGAAGGTTTAGCATTGGTGCTTGTCGCTCCACTTACGGTCATGTACCAGCGGTTGGGTTTTATGGTTGTCTCGCCGGTAGTGCGGTGGCTAATGGTGCCGTTAGACATGTAGTAGTAATTGTTTGCGGGTGTAGCAATGACAGAGGAGTTCAAACCAGTGAAGGTATATGTGCCATTGTTTGTTTGGCATACTTTCTGACCATTGGCTGCCGCATATAGTTTGTTGTCAACTGGTACTATCGTCACGTCACCGTCAGCCTTTGCCCTTATAAGGTATGGCGTGTTAGGCAGTGTTGTTCCAGTCGTGACTTTTGTAACTATGAGCATGTCGTCATCATCATCGTTTACCACGCCGTCGCCGTTTGTGTCGCGGTATGGCCTGAAGGCATTAATCTCAGCGATGTCGAATGCATCGGCATAGTCATCAATGTCTATGGCGAACGGAACATACAGCGCCGTCCACTTGTTGACAAGTGAAGTGGAGAAGTTCTTCGTGAATGTCACCTCGTCGTATGTCTTGTCAGCAGTCAATGTGTACTCCTCACCGTCGGTCAGGGCGCATGTGGTTCCAGGGCGTGTTATGGTAACGGAAGAGAAAGTGGGATATGGTGATGCTCCACGCATGATATACAGCGTTCTGATACCAGTGAAGTCATTAGTGAACTCGAATGTGTTGCCACTTATATTGCTAGAAGAACTGTTTGTGTAAGCTGAGGCTACGAAACCACCGTCACCCCCTGTTGTGGTCAGAATGTCGCCAGGCTGCAGTGCGTGGTCAAGTTCTATCTTTACATAAGAGTTGCCAGAGCCTCCCAAAGTTATTCCACTTGACTTTATATAGGCTTTTGCATCGTTGTGACCGTTATATAGCGAAGCCGTGCCTCCTGTTACAGTGGCATAGTTGGCAAGGTCTATGGTTGACTTGCCATTTATGGTGATATCGCTTGTCGCAGTGGTTGTCAAGGAAAATAATGTTCCGCTTATGTCATCCTCTGGGTTGCTTTGCTCGTTTTGCTCGCTTTGTTCGTCAAGCGGATAATATTCCTCAAAAGAGGCAGAGGCACCGGCGCGTTCCGCCTTGGTGATGTCCTCTACGAGATAGTTGGCATACACCTCAAGGTCAGTGTAGTATCCGCGTGAGTCAAGGTTGTAGGTGGCAGCGTTGTTGACATTGTTTGACAGACCGTGGGCAGTCTCCCAATCGTCAGGAATACCGTCATTGTCAGTGTCAGTAAGGGCTGTACCGCTGTAGGTGGGCCAACCACCGACGTCACTCTGAGTGTCGATGAGGCCGTTTTGGGAACCATTGCTGCCAGAGTATGTAAATGTGCCTTCGGTTGTTTCTTTGGCTATGCGTGTGTCCACAGCATCACGGCTGAGGCTGGCACCAGCATACTGTACTGTTTTTGTGAATGCATCATCCGCACTGTGTGTGGAAATGGTGTTATATAGGTTGAAATCGTTGTCAGTTGAAATGAAACGGTTGTCGGAAAGACAGTTTGAAACAAATGAGTTGAAGTCGTAGCCGGAATCAAAGTTGATGTTGCTGCAGCTTGTAGATGATGTGGTAAGGCTTACGGTTGTGCCGTTTACCTTGTTGCCGTTGATGTAGAACTTACCCGGCACGACGTCATACTGGTCGCTGCTGTTACAGTTGCTGCACTTCGTGGTAGGGTTTAGCAGACGGTTAGCGTGGGAAGTCGTCAAGGTGTAAGGTCCTGGCTTGTAGTAGTTGTTAATCATGTTGAACTTCTTAGGCTCCAGTCCGGACTTGTTCTCGCCGCCATACGTAGAGTTGCCACCCCAGTTATATACCACGTTGTTGATATAGTCAACGATGCCTGCGTGTTCAGCCAGATATCCATGGTCAAAACGCGGGTTGCGTGAGTCATGATGTGCCAAAAGGTTGTGATGGAATGAAGCCTTGTCGCCTCCCCATATACCGCCGTAGCCGTGGTCGCCCTTTTCGTGAACGGATTTTCGGAGTGACTCAGACATTATGCACCATTGCAGTGTGAAATCCTCGTTGCCGTAGAAAGAGGCGCACTCGTCAACACACCATGACACAGAGCAGTGGTCAATTATAATGTTCTTCTTGTAGTTGCCTGTCTTGTGACTTGCCGACATGGCATCATTCTCGTTTCCGGCAGTGTCACCCATGCGACAGCGTATATAGCGCACGATGACGTTGTTGGCGTTGATATGGAAGGTATAGTTCCTAAGGCAGATGCCGTCGCCGGGAGCTGTCTGGCCTAGTATGGTGCAGTTGTCCTTCTCTATCTTCAGGTCAGACTGCAGTTCTATTATTCCTGCCACGTCAAAGACAATGATGCGCGCGCCGTCAGTCTTGATAGCCGCACGCAGCGAACCAGTGCCTGAGTCGTTGAGGTTGGTGACGTGGATTACTTGGCCGCCACGTCCGCCTGTGGTGTAACGACCGAAACCTTCTGCACCAGGAAAAGCAGGGGCAGAGAGAAACTGTGCCTGCATGGTGCTGGCGCAAAAGAATAATGTTGCGATTAAGCATAATGTCTTCATTCTGTGAAGACTGTGTTTGAATATCAATGTCATGTTCTTTATGGTCGGAAATAATTTACAAAGTTACTATTTTTTGTCTTTTCTCTCTATATTATAATGTCAGGAGATGTTGGTATTTAACATATTTTAAGGGCGATTCGGGTATATTTGTCTATGAAACAGAACAGGGTATGAGTATATGTCTTGTTAAGGTTCTGTCAGAGTTGTACTTAACGACAAGACAGACTGTCAGGGTACTATGCTCTAACAGTCTGTCTTGTCACCGTTTTGTAAATTGTATGGTGTGGTTTTATGTATCTGTATTTTATCAGTCCATTCGGTCGCGATAGTCCTCATACGAGTAGTGACGTAACGTTTCCAGGGTGCCGTCGGTGTGCAGTAAGGCGATGTCTGGATGGCTTACGCCGTTGAACATGGTGGTCTTTACCGTGGTGTAGTGGTTCATATCATCGAAGATGATGTTCTCGCCAATCTGCAAGTCGTGGTCAAACTGCCAGTAGCCCAGATAGTCTCCGCTGAGGCAGCTGCATCCACCGAGGCGGTATGCTGACAGAGGGGAGTCAGTCTCTTTTGCTCCGCGCACAGCGGGCATATAAGGCATCTCAAGGCAGTCGGGCATGTGGCATGTAAACGATACGTTGAGGATGGCGGTTCTGATGCCTTCATCCTCCACAATGTCAGCCACTTGCGCCACAAGCGGGCCTGTCTGCCAGCCGAAGGCGCTGCCAGGCTCGAGTATCACGTGCAACCACGGATAGCGGCTGTGGAAGTCGCGCAACAGGTTTATAAGCAATGGTATGTCGTAGTCGGCGTGAGTCATAAGGTGGCCGCCGCCGAAGTTTATCCATTTAAGCTGTGGGAACCATGGTGAGAAATGCTCCTCTATGTGCTTCAGTGAACGTTGAAACACATCGCTGCCGCTCTCACAGTGGCAGTGACAGTGAAAGCCGGTGATGTCGGGCGGCAGTTGGGTGGGCAGCGCAGTGGAACGTACTCCGAAGCGTGTGCCTGGTGCGCAAGGGTTGTAGAGCAAAGTCTCGACCTCGGAATACTGAGGGTTGACACGTAGTCCCAGCTGCAATTTAGGATTCTGTTGTTTGGCGCGCTCGTGATACCGCTCGTATTGGGAAAGGGAGTTGAAGGTGAGATGGCTGCTTATGCGCGCTAAGTCGTCAATCTCGTAGTCGGTGTAGGCGGGCGAGTAGGTGTGGGCGGGAGTGCCAAACTCCTCGTATGCCAACCTGGCCTCATGCAGTGAACTGGCTGTAGTGGCACCGATGTATTCCCTGAAGATGGGGAATGTCCTCCAGAGAGCGTATGCCTTGAAAGCAAGGATAATCTCAACGTCGGCTTCCTTTGCCACGCTCTTGATAAGCGAGAGGTTGTTACGCAGTTTCTGTTCCTCTAATACGTATGTGGGGCGGTTTATCTGTTCGTATATCATTTCTTGTTCCTTTTACGAAAAACGAATAATAAGACTAAGACTGTGACAGATGTTAATACAAGTGTAAAAACTCTGTTTTTTCAGCCAATCATTTTCCTTTTGTCAAAATTTTACTGCAAAGTTAACTTTTAATTTCTATAAAATTGCATGATTAACATTTTTTTCTTAATTTTGCAGTTGTGAAACTGATAATAATGACTCAACCCACGTATTTCGTGGAAGAGGACAAAATACTCACCGCATTGTTTGACGAGGGGTTGGACTTGTTGCACGTCAACAAGCCGGGCTTGGAACTGACATATGCGGAACGCTTGTTGTCACTGCTGCCACAGCGGATATTAGATCGCATCAGCGTACATCAGCATTACTTCCTGAAGCAGGAGTTTGACCTTAGGGGAATACACATAGACCGTCCGGAGGATGCCGTTCCGGATGGGATACGCAGGCATATAACACGTAGTACATCTGATGTGAATGACTTGAAAGCCATGAAGAAACAGTGTGACTATGTGATGCTTCATTCATTGTTTGACTCACTGCATGACGGTGTGAAAGCATCGCTCTCAGAGGCAGAGATGCGTGAGGCGCATAAGGCCGGACTGATAGACAAGCATGTGTATGCCCTTGGAGGAATGAGCCTGGAGACCATACCATACGCCAAGGACCTTGGCTTCGGTGGCGTGGTGATATGTGGTGACTTGTGGAACCGTTTCAGCATACAGCATGAGGTGGACTTCCACGGGGTGATAGAGCATTTCAAGAAACTGCGTAAGGCGGTGGGGTGATGCGCAACAGAGCGTGATTAACAGTTAACTAATAATATCCTACATATAAATGGAAAAAGATTCCTTTCTTGTATTCTCTGGCACGGCTACGCGTTATTTAGCCGAGAAGATTTGTGCCAGTTTGGGTTGCCCTTTAGGCAATCTCGTTATTACACGCTTCAGCGACGGAGAGTTTGCTGTAAGCTTTGAGGAGAGTATTCGCGGTCGCGACCTCTTCCTGGTGCAGAGTACATTCCCTAACTCAGACAACTTGATGGAGCTGTTGCTGATGATAGACGCAGCCAAGCGTGCCTCAGCTCGTACCATCAATGCTGTGATACCGTATTTCGGTTGGGCCCGTCAGGACAGAAAGGATAAGCCGCGCGTGTCTATCGGCGCAAAGCTTGTTGCCGACCTGCTCAGCGTGGCTGGTATAGACCGTCTGATTACTATGGACTTGCATGCAGACCAGATACAGGGTTTCTTTGATGTTCCTGTTGACCATCTGTATGGTTCAGGTGTGATATTGCCTTATCTGGAGAGTCTGAAACTTGACAACCTCGTGATAGCTTCTCCAGACGTTGGCGGTGCAAAGCGTGCCAAGAGCTTTGCCAAGTATCTTGACTGTCCGTTGGTGCTGTGTAATAAGACACGTGCCCGCGCCAATGTCGTGGCAGAGATGCAGATTATAGGTGATGTGAAAGACAAGGATGTTGTTATTGTTGACGACATGGTTGACACTGCCGGCACCATAACAAAGGCTGCAAACATAATGAAGGAAGCCGGAGCACGTTCAGTGCGTGCGGTAGCAAGCCACTGCGTGATGTCAGGTCCGGCAAGTGAGCGCGTGCAGGAGTCAGCCTTGGAGGAGATAGTATTTACCGACTCCATACCTTACTCTCAGCGTTGTGCCAAGGTTAAGCAGCTCAGCGTTGCTGATATGTTTGCGGAGACCATACGCAGAGTTATCAATAACGAGAGTATTTCGTCACAGTATATTATATAATAAAAGTTATGAGTTGTGAGTGGTGAGCGGAAGACATCTTTGTCAAAGCTTACAGTAACTCATAACTCATAATTTATAACTCATATTTCATAATTGAGAAAACTTGGGTCGTATTAACAATATATGGTATTATCTCTCGCGTCATAAGTATTTCATCACTATTGTGGTGTGTGTGGTGCTTGTAGGGGTAGTTGACGAGAACAGCGTGCGCTCTCTCGTTATGTTGTCGATGCAACTGAGTGAGAAAAAAGAGCAACTACGCTCTTATGAGGAGCAGTTTGAGCGTGACTCCATAAGGCTGAGCAACTTTGAGGCGAGCCTGAAAGGCGTTGAGACTATAGCTCGTGAGAGATATAAGATGAAACGTCCTGACGAGGATGTCTTTGTATTGAGTACAGAGAAGAACATCGGACGTGAGGATGAATAGTCCACCTTAATATATAAGAAACAAAAAGAAACGATGAACATTTTAGAACTGTCAGAACAAGAGATTGGTCGCAGAGAAAGTCTGCAAGAATTGCGCAACATGGGTATAGACCCATATCCAGCTGCAGAGTTTCCTGTGGATGCCTTTTCAACAGAGATTATAGAAAATTTCGTTGACCTGCCAACAGAGAAAGACGAGGAAGGCAATGACGTGCCAGGTAAGGCTACGGCAGAGAATAGTCGTGTGGTATGCATAGCCGGCCGTATGATGAGCCGTCGTATTATGGGTAAGGCAGGCTTCATGGAAGTGCAGGACTCTAAGGGGCGCATACAGGTGTATGTGCAGCGTGACGCCATCTGTCAGGGAGAAGACAAAGACTTATATAATAAGGTGTTCAAGAAGTTGATGGATATAGGTGACTTCGTTGGCGTGAAGGGTTATGTGTTCCGCACCCAGACGGGTGAGATTTCCGTGCATGCCATGGAGCTTTCCATATTGTCAAAATCTCTTAAGCCACTGCCTATCGTGAAGTATAAGGATGGTGTGGCATACGACAAGTTTGATGATCCGGAGTTGCGCTATCGTCAGCGTTATGTTGACCTGGTGGTCAATGACGGTGTGAAGGATACATTCCTGAAGCGTGCCACTGTGGTGCGTACACTGAGAAGAATACTTGATGAGGCTGGCTACACTGAGGTGGAGACACCTACACTGCAAAGTATTGCCGGTGGTGCGAGTGCACGCCCGTTCATCACTCACTTCAACGCTCTCAATATACCGATGTATATGCGTATAGCTACTGAGCTGTACCTGAAACGCCTTATCGTGGGTGGCTTCGAGGGCGTATATGAGATAGGCAAGAACTTCCGTAACGAGGGTATGGACAAAAACCACAACCCAGAGTTTACCTGCATGGAGTTGTATGTAAGCTATAAGGACTACAACTGGATGATGTCGTTTACCGAGAAGGTCTTGGAGGAGATATGTGTAGCTGTCAACGGTAAGCCAGAGACAGTGATTGACGGTAAGACAATATCGTTCAAGGCTCCGTTCCGTCGTCTGCCTATACTTGACGCCATCAAGGAGAAGACAGGCTTTGACTGTAACGGTAAGACAGAGGAAGAGATACGTAACTTCTGTAAGGAGAAGGGTATGGAGGTAGACGAGACCATGGGTAAGGGTAAGCTCATAGACGAGCTCTTTGGCGAGTTCTGTGAGGGTACGTTTATTCAGCCTACATTCATTACAGACTATCCTGTGGAGATGTCACCGCTTACAAAGATGCACCGCTCAAAGCCGGGACTGACAGAGCGTTTTGAGTTGATGGTAAACGGTAAGGAGCTTGCAAATGCATACTCAGAGCTTAACGACCCGATAGACCAGGAAGAGAGATTCATTGACCAGATGAAACTTGCTGACAAGGGTGATGATGAGGCTATGATAATAGACCATGACTTCCTGCGTGCATTGCAGTATGGTATGCCGCCTACCAGCGGTATCGGCATAGGCATAGACCGACTGGTGATGCTGATGACAGGTAAGTCATTCATACAAGAGGTGCTCTTCTTCCCACAGATGAAGCCGGAAGCAAAGACTCCACAGAGCTCTGTGGCAGAATGGGCTGAGGTAGGCGTAAGCGAAGAGTGGGTGCCGGTATTGCGTAAGGCAGGCTTTAACCTTGTGCAGAATATCAAGGAAGAGAAAGCACAGGGACTGCAGCAGAAAATCGGCGATATAGTAAAGAAATACAAACTTGAGATGCAGAAGCCTTCTGTAGCTGATATACAGGGTTGGATAGATAAGGCGGCAGAGGCGTAGAAATATGTTTGACTGCGGAAAGATAGCTATAATAGGTGGCGGCAGTTGGGCAACGGCCATCGCAAAGATTGTGGTGAACAATACTCACCACATAGGGTGGTATATGCGTAGGGATGACCGTATAGAGGATTTCAAACGCATGGGACACAACCCCGCTTATCTCACGAGTGTGCATTTTAATCTTAATGAAATCACGTTCACATCTGATATCAACCAGATAGTGCGTGATTATGACACGCTTGTGTTTGTGACACCGTCGCCTTATTTGAAAAACCATCTCAGGAAACTGAAGCAGAATATACGTGATAAGTTTATCGTTACTGCGATAAAGGGTATAGTGCCAGATGAGAACCTGGTGTGTTCGGAGTATTTCCATGAGGTGTATGATGTGCCATACGACAACCTCGCATGCATAGGCGGTCCGTCTCATGCGGAAGAGGTGGCTATGGAGAGGCTGTCATACCTTACAATCGGTTGCTCTGATAAGGACAAGGCAGAGAAATTTGCCGGAGTGCTGAAGGGCAGATTTATCAAGACAAAGATATCTACAGATGTTATAGGCATAGAATACTCGTCTGTATTGAAAAATGTATATGCCATTGCTGCAGGTATCTGCTCTGGTTTGAAATACGGAGATAACTTCCAGGCGGTGCTTATGGCCAACGCTCTGCAGGAGATGTCGCGTTTCCTTACGTGTGTCCATCCTATAGAACGCCGTATAGAAGACTCGGTATATATAGGCGACCTGCTTGTTACCGGGTACTCTAATTTCTCGCGCAACAGGACTTTCGGAACTATGATAGGCAAAGGATATAGCGTGAAGTCGGCACAGATAGAGATGGAGATGATAGCTGAGGGATATTTCGGTACCAAGTGTATGAAGGAGATTAACAGGCATCTGCATGTTAATATGCCGATACTTGATGCTGTATATAACATACTGTATGAGCGCATAACCCCAGAGGTTGAGATTAAGTTGTTGACAGACTCTTTCAGATAAGGGAAAGAACGAAAAGGCCATAGCTTTTAGCCTGTAACTCTTAGCCTGTAACTCTTGACTCATAACTCATAACTCTTAACTCATAACTCATAACTCATAACTTAGAATTATGATACTACGTGAACAATACATTGCGTCGCCAGAACGCTATGCGGAAGAGGACAGGATGTACCGCCGCTGCGGTAAATCCGGCGTACTTTTGCCAAAGATAAGTCTCGGTTTCTGGCATAACTTCGGATATGCAGACCCGTGGGAGCGTCAGCGTGAGATAACGCACTATGCCTTTGACCACGGTATAACGCATTTTGACTTGGCTAATAATTACGGTCCGCCGTATGGCGCTGCTGAGGAGAACTTCGGCAGGTTGATGGATGATGATTTCCGTCCGTATCGTGATGAATTGTTCATAGCCACTAAGGCTGGATATGATATGTGGCAGGGGCCTTACGGCAACTGGGGTTCAAGGAAATATCTCATGGCAAGCGTTGAGCAGAGTCTTAAGCGTATGCGTTTGGATTATGTGGACTTGTTCTATAGCCATCGCTATGACCCGGAGACCCCGTTAGAGGAGACCTTGCAGGCTTTGGTGGATATCGTCAGACAAGGTAAGGCTCTGTATGTGGGCATATCCCGCTGGCCGTTAGAGGCTCTGAAGAAAGCCAAGGAGTACCTCAGTGCTCATGACGTGCCTCTGTTGATATACCAAGGTAGGATAAATATGATAGACCGTGCGCCTATAGAGGAAGGAATACTTGATTATTGTGCAGATAACGGTATCGGATTTATATCCTTCTCGCCATTGGCGCAGGGGCTACTGACAGATAAATACCTTAACGGCATCCCAGAAGGCTCGCGCATGACACACAGTGTGCACCTTACGGCTGACAGGTTGACGCCTGAGCTGGTGCAGACACTGAGACAAATGGCAGAGGAAGCCCGACAAGAGGGACATCCGTTGGCTGACAAGGCTCTGAAATGGGTATTGGGACAACGAGGCGTTACTTCCGTACTGGTGGGCGTGAGCAAGGTTGAGCAGTTAAAACGTAATATAGAGACGGTATTGTGAATTTACCGGAGTATAAGGACATAAAGATACGAAAGACGCAGAATGGGAAGTACGAGGTACTTGACATCCTGCGTCATCGTTTTGTGTCGCTGACACCAGAGGAGTGGGTGCGACAGCATTTCGTAAACTTTCTGGTTACGGAGAGGCAGTACCCGGCAGCGTTGATGGCTAACGAGATAGAGATTTGTATAGGCGACAAGCGGCTGCGTTGTGACTCTGTGTTGTTTGACCGCGGCGGCAAACCGCTGATGATAATGGAGTATAAGGCGGAAAGCGTGACGCTCACTGCTGATGTGGTAAGGCAGATTATGACATATAATATGATGCTCCATGCGCCTTACCTCACGGTGAGCAATGGCACCAACCATTTCTGCCTGTTCCACGATAAGAAGGCTGGCAGGTGGGTGCGGTTGCCCGACATTCCCCTCTATTCGGAGTTAATAGTGTGAGCTTGTCCGGCCTTTATTCTTCGTCAAAGAAAAAAGAGTCGTCATCTTCATCATTCCAGCCAAACATGGCAGGTTCTGTGAAGGCCTCCATAGCACGGCGGTCTTTCTTCGTAGGACGTCCAGTTCCCTTGGCCCTGTCCACGAAACCGCTGATACGTGCCATCTCCAATAACTCGTATTGCTTTGCATCGGTAACGTTCTCATATACTTGATTGAGTAACTTCGCCCCGACACGGTTCTCTATTGCGTTGATAATCTTAAATGAATATGTTACCGGCGGTTTCCTCACATGTATTGTTTCGCCAACCTTTACCGTGCGTGATGGCTTTGCGCTGGAGTTTACCGGAGGAGTGCTTGTGGTGTGGCTGTTGTCAGTTACAGCTACGCGTCCGTTCTTGCATGCGTCAGCAGCCAGGGTGCGTGTCTTAAAAATGCGGGCTGCCCACAGCCATTTGTCAAGTCGTGCAGACTCTTGCTGCTTAAGGGTGTTCATCACTTTTTGTTGTATTGATTCATTGTTATGTCAATGCCTGCGAGGCAGAAGCTCTTGATTACCTCGCACGCGGTGCTGATGACAGGTGACAACGTCTGCTTGTCCTCTTCAGAGAGCTTTCCCAATACCCAGTCTATTTGTCCGCCACGCTTGAAATCGTCGCCGATACCTATGCGTAGGCGTGCGTATTGCTGACCTATCAACTGTTGTATATGTCCCAGACCGTTATGACCTCCGTTGGAGCCTTTGCCCTTAAGGCGCATCTTGCCGAGAGGGAGTGCCAGGTCATCTACGATGACGAGCAGGTGCTCAGTGGGAATGTTCTCCTTCTCTAACCAGTATCTTACAGCGTTGCCACTGAGATTCATATAGGTGGTGGGCTTGAGCAGGAAGAGTTTCTTGCCCTTGATGCTCGTTTCGGAAACATAGCCGTACCTGCGGTCGTCAAATGTCACGTCTTGCTCTTTGGCAAAGGCGTCAACAACCATCCATCCAGCATTGTGGCGGGTCTCATGATATTCTGCTCCGGGGTTTCCCAGACCTACAATTAGAAATTTGTCCATTATAATATAATGTATGCTATACGAAAAATGAAGAGTGAAAAAGTCTTACAGATGATTGCCATACCGTAAGATCTTTTCACTCTTCACTTCTATTGTATTATGTAACAAGATTTATGCTTAATTCTCAGCCTCAGCGGCAGCTGCAGCAGCCTGAGCGGCACGTGTCATCTTGACAGAGCATACGATAACCTCAGAAGGTGTAGCAATATCGATGCCGTCGAATGACAGGCTGCCAACCTTGATGCTCTTGCCGATCTCGAGGTTTGTAACGTCGATATCGAGCTTCTCAGGTATCTGCTTGTATGGAGCTGTTACCTTAATCTGACGGATAGACAGGCTCATACGTCCACCGAGACGTACACCAGCAGCCAGACCGACAAGGTTAACAGGTATTCCGACAGTGATAGGCTTCTCAGGAGTGATTTCGAAGAAGTCAACGTGCAAGATAGCGTCTGTTACTGGGTGGAACTGAATCTCCTTCATGATGGCGATGTGTGCCTCACCGTCAATGTCAAGGTTGATGACATAGATGTTTGGAGTGTAAACAGCCTTGCGGAGCTCTGCGAATGGGATAGCGAAAGCAAGTGCCTCAGGTGCACCGTTCTCGTTTTTCTTCTCACCGTAGAGGTTACATGGGATAAGTCCCTCCTTACGCATTTCCTTAGAAGCTTTCTTACCAGTCTCGGTACGCTTCTTTCCTGAAAGATTGATTTCTAACATTTTGTGTTACTCTAAATTAAGTTGTTAATGATTAAAATTAATGCTTAACTCACCATCACACAGGATGCTTGTTGTAAAAGCGAGTGCAAAGGTACTCATTTTTATTGACATACGCAAAGAATAAGAGATAATAAGTGTAAAAAAAAGTAAAAAACAGGTGCATTGCTTTGAAAATACTACTATTTTTCTTAACTTTGCAGTTTCAAGGGAGTAGTGTGTAAAGATATATGAACACAGCGATCTTTAATAATTGTTAGATATGATAAACAGAGACATAATAAGAAGAAAAGCGGTACAGTTAACTTATGCTTATTTCCAAAACGGATACCATAATATAGAGAACGCGGAGAAGGAGTTCTTGTTCTCTTTGTCAAAAGCATATCATCTTTACAATACTTTATTGCTGTTGGTCGTGGCTGTGACCAAGATGGCAAGGAAACGCTATGACGTTGCAGCGGCGAGAGCAGATAGAGAGGGGCAGGAGAGGCCGTCTGACCGTTTTGCGTTTAATAAGTTCGCTACGCAGTTGGAGGAGAATACTATGCTTCGTACCTTTGTTGAAGAACAAAGGAATGTCTGGGATGATAAGGTGGAATTTGTGAAGAATCTCTTTCTGAGAATAGAGGAAAGTGAGATGTATCAGGAATTCATGGCTTCTGATGATGACAGCTATGATGCTCACCGCGAATTATGGAGAAAGATATACAAGTACTTTGTAGAGGACAACGAGGACTTGAGTGCTTTGTTGGAGGAGGAGAGCTTGTATTGGAATGACGACAAGGAGATAGTGGATTCTTTCGTGCTGAAGACGATAAAGAGGTTTGACGAGAAGAATGGAAAGAATCAGGAGTTGTTGCCGGAATACACCGATGTGGAGGACAGGGAGTATGCACGACGACTCTTCCGTGCCGCTATTATGAACTCAGACCAGTATCAGCGCTATATGACGGAGGCAAGCCGTAACTGGGATTTCTCACGACTGGCATACATGGATGTCGTGATAATGCAGTTGGCAATAGCGGAGATGTTGACATTCCCGGCTATACCTGTCAGTGTTACGCTTAATGAGTATGTGGAGTTGGCCAAGGAATACTCTACCGGCCGTTCTGCTGGATACATCAACGGTATGCTGGATACTATAGCAAGACATCTTATCAATACGAATAAGATGCATAAGACAATGCCCGAGAAAAAACAAGTTAAATAATACAGGTAATAAGGAAAAAGAAATGGAAAACTATTCAATGCTCATTATGATGGTGGCTATATTTGCCATCATGTATTTCTTTATGATACTGCCACAGCAGAAGAAACAGAAGGAAATCCGTAATTTCCAGAATTCCCTGACAGAGGGTACAAAGGTTATCACAGCTGGTGGCGTGTATGGTGTAGTAAAAAGAATAAACATAGAGGACAATACTATAGAGATAGAGGTTTCAAGGGGCGTTAACATCGTGGTAGAGCGCAGCTATGTGTTTGCCAATGCCGCCTCTCAACAACAGAGATAAGGTACGGTTGTGACGTGGCGTATCAGATATAATGCGATAAGGAATTTCTTGCTCCATCTGTGGAGTAAGGAGTTCCTTGTGTTTTTGTCATTTCTGATGATAAGCACATTGTTCTGGTTTATGTCCACGTTAAATGATACCTACGAGACGGAATTTACCGTAGAACTGAAGATAGGTAATATTCCTGAGCATGTGGTCATAACCGAGGATTTGCCTGAGAGTTTCAAGATTACTGTAAAGGATAAAGGATTTAACCTCCTGCGATATGCTTACATTAACCCGATACCGCCTTTGACGATATCTTTCGGAGCTTATTCTGGGGCAGGAGGCCATGGGGTGGTGAAGTCATCAGATGTGCAGAAGATGATGGGCCGCCGCTTGTCGGAGTCAACGAAGATAATTTCGGTGAAGGCTGACCATTGGGATTTCTATTATGCCTATGGCGGACAGAAAAAAGTACCGGTGCAGGTCAAGGGTAAGATACAGGCTATGTCTGATTACTATGTCATGCGTACAACTGTATCACCTGACAGCGTGGTAATATATGCCACGGAAGAAGCATTTGATACGATTAATGTTGTATATACAGAGCCTTTGATGCTGCATGACTTGTCATCATCTGTGGTGGTGCAACAGCGATTGCAGCATATATATGGTGCGAAGATAGAAGGTACTGATACAGCCAAGGTCTCTGTTACAGTGGACAGATTGACAGAGGTGATGATAAGCGTCCCTGTGAAGCCTGTCAATTGGCCTGATAACATCCAGATTAAGACATTCCCGGCAAAAGTGAGTGTGCGGGTGTCTGTTGGAGTGTCAAGCTTGAGAACAGTGAAGCCGGAGTTGTTTACCGTTGTTGCTGATTATAAGGATTTGCCAAAGAATTCGCATGGCGGATTTCCTATCAAACTTATCTCGCAACCAAAGGGTATAGTCAGGGCCAACCTGAAGAACTCAGAGGTGGATTATGTAATAGAGAATCTAAAAAGATGAAGCATTGTTGCATAACAGGCGGTATAGGCACAGGTAAATCCTATGTGTGTAATCTGCTTAGGAAACGTGGGATAGACGTGTATGACTGTGACAGCGCAGCTAAGCGCCTTATGCGTACCTCTGCTTATATCAGGGAACGTTTGACGACATTGATAGGTGAGGATGCGTATAATGATGATGGAACGTTGAATAAGCCTGTCGTTGCAAAGTTCCTGTTGGAGTCAGAAGAGAACAAACAGTCTATTAATGCCATAGTCCATCCAGTTGTAATGGAGGATTTCCTGGCATCGGGGCAGCAGTGGATGGAGTGTGCCATATTGTATGAGGCTAAATTGGAACACTATGTAGATACCGTCATTGCAGTAAGTGCACCTTACGAGGTAAGGGTGGAGCGCGTAATGCGAAGAGATGGTATCAGCAGAGAGAATGCGGAGGAATGGATAAATAAGCAAATGCCGCAGGAACAGATAGAGGAGCGTTCCCAGTATGTCATATATAATGACGGCACATCATCTCTTGAAGTGCAGGTTGACAGCATATTGAATATATTGAAGGAAAATTATACATTAAGATAGAAAAAAGAAAAATAAAATGAAAAAAACAATTCTTGCCATCAGTGGCAAACCAGGACTTTATGAGCTTGTATCCCGTTCAAAGAATGGCCTTATAGTAGAAATGCTTGACGAGACGCATAAGCGTAGTACAACGTTTGCCAATGACCGAGTTACTTCTTTGGCAGATATCGCAATGTACACAGATGAAGAGGACAAGCCTTTGGGTGAGATTATGGCAGCTCTTCGTGATTTGGAGAACGGAAATAAGGTAAGTATAAAGTGGCGTAAGGCTTCATCAAGCGAACTGCAGGAGTATTTCGCAAAGTTCGTTCCTAATTTTGACAGGGATCGTGTACACAGCAGCGATATTAAGAAGTTGTTGCAGTGGTATGATATCTTGGTAGATGCTAAGATTACGGATTTTGAGGAAGTGCTGAAGCCTACTGATGGTGATAACATAGACGACAGGGCAGAAGAATGAGACGTGACGAGGAGGGCTTAAAGCTACTTGGTAGCGAGACTGAATATGGGCAGGATTATGCTCCGGAAATTCTCGAGGCATTTGAGAACAAGCATCCAGAGAATGACTACTGGGTGCAGTTCAATTGCCCTGAGTTTACTTCCCTGTGTCCTATAACCGGTCAGCCAGACTTTGCCGAGATAAAAATTCTGTATATCCCGGATAAGAGAATGGTAGAGAGCAAAAGTCTGAAGTTATATCTTTTCTCATTTCGCAACCATGGCGATTTTCATGAGGATTGTGTAAATATTATAATGAAAGACTTGATACGTCTCATGGATCCCAAGTATATAGAAGTGAGGGGTATATTTCTGCCACGTGGCGGAATATCAATATATCCGTATGCCAATTATGGCAGACCGGGAACGAAGTATGAGCAGATGGCTATACACAGGCTTGAGAATTATCAAACCAAGTAAGTGCCAGGGAGTTAAAATGTATGTTTGGCATTCATTTTGTTATAATGTCAATATAATTTATTCCTTGGTATAATAAAAAGACGGTAGGAACGTTATTTTATAGAAATATTAAAATAAGACAATGAGACAGTTAAAAATTCAGAAGAGTATCACCAATCGTTCCAGTGAGGCACTTGACAAGTATTTGGTAGAAATTGGTCGTGCCCCTCTTATTTCCATTGATGAGGAAATAGAGTTGGCACAGCAGATCAAGAAAGGCGGACCGGCAGGTGAGCGTGCCAAAGACAAGTTGGTGACGGCTAATCTACGTTTTGTTGTTTCTGTTGCGAAGCAATATCAGCATCAGGGATTGTCGTTAACGGATCTTATTGATGAGGGAAACATTGGTTTGATAAAAGCTGCTCAGAAGTTTGATGAGACACGTGGCTTTAAGTTCATCTCCTATGCTGTGTGGTGGATACGTCAGAGTATCCTGCAGGCTATTGCTGAGCAGAGTCGAATTGTTCGTTTGCCGCTTAATCAGGTTGGTTCTTTGAACAGAATCAATCATGAGATAAACAAGTTTGAGCAAGAGAACCAGCGTCATCCGAGCGTCGGAGAGTTGTCTGAGGCTACAAATATTGATGAGGACAAGATTGGTCAAAGCCTTATGGCGGATGGTCATCATGTCAGCATTGATGCTCCTTTCCAGGATGGTGAGGAGAACTGTATGCTTGACGTTATGGCGAGTGGCGAGGACTCACGTACTGACCGTACTGTGGACCATGAGTCTATGTCGCAGGAACTCAACGCCGTTCTCAACCGTGTCCTCAAGGAGCGCGAGATTATTATAATACGTGAGTGTTATGGTATTGGCTGCCCGGAGAAAGGACTTGAGGAGATAGGTGATGAATTAGGTCTGACGAGGGAGCGTGTAAGACAGATACGTGAGAAGTCAATAGCAAAGCTTCGTGACAGTGGTAATGCTAAGATATTGATAAAATATTTAGGTTAATCTCTTAAAAACATAAGAAGACATTGAATCATCTCGTGATAATGGCAGGTGGAGTAGGTAGTCGTTTCTGGCCTATGAGCACCGAGGAGAATCCGAAGCAGTTTATAGATGTTTTGGGAGTAGGCAGGTCTCTGCTGCAACTTACGTATGACCGTTTTAAGGATATATGTAGTCCTGACAATGTATGGGTGGTTACAAGTGCTGCATATGTAGAGAAGGTAAGGGAACAATTACCTGAGATGCCTGCTTGCAACATACTCAGTGAGCCATGTCGTAGAAATACGGCTCCATGTATAGCTTATGTTAGCCATAGGATAAAGGCAAAAGATTCGAAGGCCAATATCGTGGTAACTCCAAGTGACCATATCGTTATGAATATCGCGGAGTTTCAGCGTGTAGTCAAGGAAGCATTGTTGTTCACCTCAGAATCAGATGCGATACTGACTTTGGGCATTAAACCAAGTCGCCCGGAGACAGGTTATGGCTATATTGAGGCTGATATGTCAATGGCAACCATGAGCAACAAGGATATCTTCCGTGTCAACTCTTTCAAGGAGAAACCAGACCTCTCTACGGCACAGGAGTATGTAAGTCATAATTATTATTATTGGAATGCAGGCATCTTTGTATGGAATGTCTCAACGGTGGTAAATGCCTTCCGTATGTATCAGCCGGCGTTGAATGATATCTTTGAGTCAATGGCGGAATACTTCGGTACTGACAAGGAGCAGGAAATCATTAATGAGCGTTATGCGGAATGTGAGAACATATCGGTTGACTATGCCATAATGGAGAAGGCAGAGGAAATATATGTGTTCCCTGCAGATTTCGGTTGGTCTGACCTTGGTACATGGGGTTCTTTGCATACTCTGTCAAAGAAGGATTCAAACAACAACGCCCTGATTGGAGAAAACATAAAAACCTTTGAGACTTCTAACTGTCTTATAAACGTAAAGGATGCAGAAAAGGTGGTAGTTCAAGGTTTGGACGGATACATCGTGGCAGAAAGGGACGGCCGTTTGTTGATTTGCAAGCTGTCTGAGGAACAGAGAATAAAAGAGTTCAGCAAATAATGAACTCTCTGTTATATAAGAAATAACAAGTACATAGCTATAAAATCAGTGACACCGATGCAAACTATATGCATCGGTGTCACTGATTTTATTTGTCTGTATATTGTAGAACTTATCTGCTTTTTTGCATTGGACTTACTATATACTAGATACCATTACTATATACTAGATATCATTACTTTAATTTGATGTCATCACTCTTGCTAAATGTCATCGCTTTAGCCCAATGCGTTGCTTTAGCTTAAAGTTTTATTTTCTTCTTTGCGTAACTGCCTTCGTTTCCGAGTCGTGTGAGTGCAGTAACCACATATATCTTCTTCTCTTTGCCTCTGTTGTAAGGCAGTTTGTACCATGGGTTGGTGGTAATACCTACAACGTGTGAGTCGTTACTGATGTCGATATCCTCTTTCGGGTCAAATTGATATACCACGTATTTTACGGGTTTGTCGCGCCATGAAGAGTAATTAGGCTCTTTCCAGAAAAGCATATAGCCATCTTCCGTCCACATAGGCTTGAGCTTGGTTGGAGCGTTTGGCTTTGTGTCGTCAATAAATGGCATTAACGGCTGTTCTGCGTGCGTACTCCAATAGTTGTTGCGCAACATTGTACCGTAGTTGCCAATATTGTCAACGGCAGCCTTGGCGTACCATAGTACTGTTCCGCTGATATTTGGCAGGGTTTGGTGCATATAGTACTTTGCAGCCATCTGGTGTTGCTGAGGATAATTCAAGTCAGCATTCTTTACGGTACGCTCTACGTCCTCGCCGATGTATAGAGGCCTGTTGGATGCATACTGGCTCCACCATCTTATTAAAGTGGCATAGTCAGCGGCCTTGTGTCCTATCTCCCAGTATAATTGCGGTACACAGTAGTCCACCCAACCGTTGTTAATCCACAGTAGTACGTCTGCGTACAAGTCATCATAATTCTGCAGGCCGTTAGTCATTGAGCCGCGTTCCGGGTCTGACTTCTGGTTACGGTATATACCGAAAGGTGATACACCGAACTTCACCCAAGGCTTCACTGCGTGTATGGTGTCATACAACTGATGTATGAATCTGTTTACATTATCGCGTCGCCAGTCGCCGATGTTGTTAAATCCGCGGTTGTCATTAAGAAACTCTTGGTTGTCTGGTATTACGAATCCGGCGGCAGGGTAGGGATAGAAATAGTCATCTATATGCAGACCGTCAACATCATACCTGCGCACGATGTCGGCTACCACCATACATGTATAGTCTGTGTTCTCCTGTTTTGCTGGGTCCAGTATATATAATCCGTCATACGGAAACACCAGGTCAGGTCTTCTTAGTGCAATGTGTGTGCGTGCCAGTTCCTTTGTCACCTTTGTCTTCGCACGGAACGGATTAATCCAGGCATGAAGTTCCATACCCCTTTTATGGCACTCTGTCACCATCCATTGCAGAGGGTCCCAATATGGCACTGGTGGTTGTCCTTGTTTGCCAGTCAGGAAACGGCTCCACGGTTCGTAGTTGCTCTCATACAAGGCGTCACACTCGGGACGCACTTGAAAGATGATGGCGTTTACACCATCCTTTTGCAACTCGTCAAGTTGATAGGTAAGAGTCCTTTGCATTTCCTCTGTACCCATACCTTGAAACTGTCCGTTGACGCACTGTATCCATGCTCCCCTAAACTCGCGTCTTACCGCTGCTGTTGTATGCAACAGCTGTAAGGTGAGTAACAGAAGAAATGTTGTGACAAACTTAATAGTTCTCATATATATATATTATTTACACACATCCAGTGTATTATAGGTTTTCCCCACTTTGTTCCGTGGCTGCGGAAGCATTCTCTTGCTGCGGATTACCTTCTTTCTCTGTTGGTGCAGGTGTTATTGGGTTGCCTTCCTCATCATACATCACAGCTCCTGTGCCTAAAGAGTCAACATCAAGGGTGTCGCTGCGCGATACCCAGTTGTATGAGCATTCATACATACCTCTGCTGATGTCTCCATCCTTCGGTTTCTCATATTTGCCGTGGTAACGTGCCAAGGTCGGGTCTGCTAATACTTTCTCTATGAAATATCCGCATAGAGGCAATGCGGCACGCGAGCCTTGTCCCAGTTGTCCGGTCCTGAAGTGTATGCAACGGTATTCACCTCCTACCCATGTGGCGCATACAAGTTTAGGACTGGTAGCCACGAACCATGCGTCAGAGTGGTTGTTTGATGTTCCTGTTTTTCCGCCAAACTCACAGTCAGGGTAGTTCATGACAAACTTCCACAACGGTTGTGAGGTAGCATAGCCCTCGGTAACGCCGGCGTGCAGTATCTGTTGCATAAGGAATGCCGTCTTCTCTGTCACTGCCTGTTTCGTCTCCGTTGGAGCCTCATATATGACGTTGCCCTTTCTGTCCACAATCTTTGTTATGAGTATGGCACGCTCATGGGCCCTTCCGTTATTGGCTATACAGCTGTAGGCGTTAGCCAGTTCCAAGAGAGTTACGTCGCTTGAGCCAAGTGCCAGTGACGGAGCGTCATCCAGTTTGCTCTTAATACCCATATTGTGGGCTGTCTCTATGATATTCTTTATGCCCATCTCCTGTCCTAAACGTACGGCAACAGAATTGACGCTTCGAGCGAAAGCCGCTCTCAGAGGCATAGAGTCACCTGTGAAGTGTCCGTCAGAGTTTGTTGGACGCCATATCACGTTTTTCTTCTCTTTCTTGTCCCATACCTCCATTTGGAAATACTCATCCCTGCGTTTGTCACAAGGTGTCAGTCCCTGCTCCATAGCCTCAGTATATACAAAGAGTTTGAAGGTAGAGCCTGGCTGGCGCATTGCCGTTACCTTGTCATATTTCCAGTGGTCAAAGTCTATGTCGCCTACCCATGCCTTTACATATCCTGTCTGCGGTTCCATGGCCACGAAAGCACAGTGCATGAAACTTACCATGTAGCGTATGGAGTCCATGGTTGACATCTCTTTCTCCACCTCGCCCTTCTCATAGTCAAACACTTTCACGGTATGTGGCTTGTTGAGGTAATAGTCTATTGAGTCCTGGTTACCGTTATACTTGCTTGTGAGATATTGGTATACCGGTTGTTGCTTGGCTATGTCCTCAATGAAGTGAGGTATCACGTTATGGTTCTCGTCCTGCCATGGCTGCATACCTCTCCAGTGATCGTTAAAGCGCTGCTGTATTATCTTCATGTGTTTTCTGGCAGCCTCCTCTGCATAGCGTTGCATCTTAGTGTCAAGCGTGGTGTAGATTTTCAGACCGTCGCTGTAGAGGTCTATACCCTCCAGACGCTCGTCCTCCTCACTCAGCTGTTTGATATACTTCGCTACAGCCTCACGGAAATACTTCGCCTGTCCGTCATAGTTATCCTCCACGTTGAACTCAGATACGTCAATGCCGGTATTCTTGGCATCAACATACTCTTGTGCTGTGAGGTCGTCATGGTTACGCATATTCTCCAGCACCACATTGCGTCGTGCCAGTGCGTTATCAGGATGTGATATAGGGTTGTAGAATGTTGTGGCTTTCAGCATACCCACCAGCACAGCTGCCTGTTCTACTGTCAAGTCCTTAGGCAGACAGTTGAAGTAGGTCTTTGCCGCAGTCTTGATGCCGAAAGCATTATGGCCGAAGTCCACGGTGTTAGCATACTGTACCAATATCTCGTCCTTGCCGGCCTTGCGTCCCATCGTGCAGGCGAAGTATAACTCCAGCTTCATTGCCGTAATCCATTCCTTCGTCTTCATTATGAGCATCTTCACGCCCGGTACCTTGCCTAACAGTCCGGTGCTGTAGTTGGTACGTGTACGGAACATGTTTTTCGCCAACTGCTGCGTGATAGTTGATGCACCGCGTGCTCCTGCTCCGGTGGCAGCATCCTTCACAGCTCCGAGCAGTCCCATAGGGTCTATACCCCAGTGACTGTAGAAACGCTCGTCCTCTGTGTCGATAAGAGCTTTCCAGAACATCGGGTTCACCTCATTAAATTCTACAGGTGTGCGGTTCTCATTAAAGTATTTACCCAATAACACACCGTCAGCAGAGTACAGTTCCGAAGCCTCGCTCGTTCTGTGCTCACTTATCTCTGCCCAGCCCGGCGACTTGCCGAACAACCAGAACAGGTTCATATCCACTGCTCCGAGATAGAGCAGGAAAAGTACCACCACAGAAGCAATGGTGGAAAGAGTCTTTATGTACCAGGGACGGCCCTTGAAACAGCCTTTGTAGAAATTCCAAAAGCGTGTGCACTGCTGTCTTGTTGCTTTTAATACGTTAATGAGTTTTTTCATAGTGTATTATATGTTCATATATTTCTTCAGTATCATCGGGATGAAACCAAGTCATCTCAGTGTCTTTCTTATACCATGTTAGTTGTTTTCTTGCATACTCTCTTGTGTGGCTCTGTATCTGTCTTACGGCTTCCTCCAATGTGATGTCTCCGTCAAAATAACTGAACATCTCCTTGTAACCCACTGTGTTCAGTGCATTCTCCTTGCGGTGGCACATCATCTTCTCAGCCTCCTTCACAAGACCGTCATCAACCATTGTCAACACCCTTTGGTTGATACGTTCATACAGTTCGCTGTGGTCATAGATAGGTTGTCCTCTCTTTATCTTTGCTATGTGTGAGCGTGTCAGTCCTATCTTGATTATGTCAAACGGCCTTTTCTTTTTCTCCCCAGTGCGAAAGGTGGAGTAGGGCATCCCCGTCTGATGGCACACTTCCAATGCGTGCACTATACGTCGTGGGTTATTCTTGTCCACCAGTTCCCAGTGTTGTGGGTCCAGTCTCCGTAATTCCTCAGTAAGAGCCTCAAGTCCCTCCGTCTCTAAACGTTGTTTCATTCTCTCTCTGATGTCATCCCTTATCGTGGGGATGTCATCAATACCCTTGCATACAGCGTCAATATACATCATTGAACCGCCGCAAAGCAGTGCCGTGTCGCCCTTCCATTCATTCAGCAGCGCCATCACTTCCTGCTCATACATAGCAGCAGAGTAATAGTCAGTTATGCTCTTTGTTGCCACGAAATGGTGTCTTACCCTTTTCATCTGCTCCTCAGTCGGTGCAGCGGTGCCTATAGGTATCTCACGGTATATCTGCCTTGAGTCTGCATTGATGATATCGGTGCCAAGACGCTCAGCAATCGACAGGCAAAGCTCCGTCTTGCCAACGCCCGTCGGGCCTGTTATGACAATCAGCGTCATCTTATTATACCGCGCTCGGCTTTCTCTATAAAGTCAAGTACATACTTTATCTCTGGTGTCAGCTCCATCGTCTTGCGTACCTCCTCGATACCCTCCTTGATGATACCCTTGGAGTATATGGTGTTGTAAGCCTCGCGTATGGCGAGAATCGTCTCATTGGCGAAACCGCGGCGGCGCAGGCCGATGAGGTTGAGTCCTGCGAAGCGTATAGGCTCCTTGCCTGCAATGATGTAAGGCGGAATGTCCTGTGATGTGCGGCATCCTCCCTGTACCATAACGTATCCGCCGATATGCACGAACTGGTGTACCAATACGTTGGCAGATATAATGGCGCAGTCGTCCACCACCACCTCTCCGGCAAACTTCGTGGAGTTGCCAATGATGCAGTTGTTACCTATCACGCAGTCATGTGCAATGTGCATGCTCTCCATCAGCAGGTTGTTAGAGCCTACCACTGTCTTTTCTTTGGAGAATGTGCCGCGACTTATTGTCACGTTCTCGCGTATGGAGTTGTTATCACCTATCTCACAGGTGGTCACCTCTCCGTGGAACTTCAGGTCTTGTGGTTTTGTGCTCAGGCTTGCCCCGGGCATTATCTCGTTGTTAGAGCCCATACGTAGTCCCTGGTGCAGTGTTACGCTGTTCTGCATTATATTATTGTCACCGATTACCACGTCGGCGTCAATGTAGCAAAAAGGTCCTATTACGTTACCGTCACCGAGTTTGGCGTCGGGATGTACGTATGCCATCGGACTAATCTGGTTTGCCATAGTAGCTTCGTAAGTTATGAGTTTTGAGTTATGAGTTATGAGTGAAGAATCACTTATTCTTTATTATCTGTCCTGTGAATTTAGCTTCAGCCACGAGGGTGTCACCCACGAAGATGTAACCCTGCATAGACGATATGCCGTGGCGTACCGGTGCCAGCAACTCAACCTTGAATATAAGAGTGTCGCCAGGCACCACCTTCTTCCTGTACTTCACGTCATCAATCTTGAGGAAGTAGGTAGAGTATCTCTCTGGGTCGTCAAGGGTGTTGAGCACAAGCAGACCGCCACACTGTGACATGGCCTCCACCATCAGTACACCTGGCATCACTGGCTCCTCTGGGAAGTGTCCCTGGAAGAAAGGCTCGTTGGATGTTACGTTCTTTATACCCACGATGGTAGTGCCGCTGATGCTTATCACCTTGTCCACCAACTGCATTGGATAGCGGTGTGGCAGCACCTCGCGTATGCGGTTCACGTCGAGTATAGGCTCTTGGTTCGGGTCATAGATAGGAGCCTGTATCTCGTGCTTGCGTATCTCCTGACGCATCAGTCTTGCAAACTTGTTGTTGATGGTGTGTCCGGGGCGTGTGGCAATGATACGTCCTTTCAGAGGCTTACCTATCAGGGCCATGTCGCCAATGATGTCAAGCAACTTATGGCGTGTGCACTCGTTCTCCCAAGTCAGTGGCTTGTGCTGCAGGTACCCCAGCTTTGTGGCGTCCATGCGTGGAATTCCGAGGTAGTCGCACAGATTGTCAATGTTCTCCTGTGGCTGCTCGTTCTCGTATATCACAATGGCATTGTCCATGTCGCCGCCCTTTATCAGTCCGGCCTGGAGCAGTGGCACTATGTCTCTTACGAACACAAAGGTGCGTGCTGAGGCTATCTCAGTAGGGAACATCTCCATGTTCTCTATTGTGGCAAACTGAGAGTTGATGAATTTAGACTCAAACGAACACATAGCCGTAATAGAGAACTCCTCATCAGGCAGTATTGTGATGCATGAGCCGGTCTCCTCGTCCTTTACCTCTATCTTCTTGCGTATGATATAGTAGTCCTTTGGGGCGTTCTGCTCCTGTATTCCTACTTCGTTTATCTTCTCCACATATTGTATGGCAGAGCCGTCAAGTATAGGGAACTCAGGACCGTTAACCTGTATCAGACAGTTGTCTATGCCCATGGCATAGAGAGCAGACAAGCCGTGCTCAACTGTGCTCACACGCACGTCATCTCCCTTGCCCAGTACGGTGCCGCGCTGTGTATCAACAACCTTCTCTGCCACAGCGTCTATTATTGGCATACCCTCAAGGTCTATGCGTTGTATCTTGTAGCCGGTGTTCTCGGCTGCCGGATTGAATGTCACGGTTAGGTTAAGACCAGTGTGCAGGCCCTTGCCGCAAAGAGAGAAACTTCCCTTTAACGTGTTCTGTTTATTCATTATATAGTTGTTTTGTCGTTTAGTCGTTTATAAGATTGGTCGTCAGGGGACAACTTGTGTTTTCTTATTCCCCCAGTTTCTTTTTCAGTTCGTCTATCGTCTTTTGCATCTCGTTTATCTGACGATAGATATCTGGCAGACGTTTAACCACCGCGTGTGAACGGAAATAGTTTGTCATAGGAAGTGGTGGCGTGCCTATAAGGCTTACACCATCTGGCAGACTGCCTGGCACACCAGACTGAGCGCCCAGTTGTACCTTGTTGCCTATCTTGATATGTCCGGCAATGCCCACCTGACCGCCGAACATACACCATTCGCCTACCTTTGTAGAACCGGCAATGCCCACTTGTGAAGACATCACTGTGTTTGCACCAATGTCGGTGTTGTGTGCTATCTGCACGAGGTTGTCGAGTTTCACGCCTTTCCTTACGTATGTGCTGCCCATGGTTGAGCGGTCGATACAGGTGTTGGCTCCCACCTCCACATTGTCCTCTATGGTAACGATGCCGAGCTGTGGTATCTTGTCATATCCGTCGGCGGCTGGGGCGAAGCCGAAGCCGTCGGCACCTATCACACATCCTGCGTGGAGTATGCAGTTGTTGCCTACCTTACAGTCGTGATATACCACAGCATTGCTGTATATCTCGGTATTTGTTCCGATGGTGGCGTTCTCGCCTACGGTTACGTGTGGATGCAATACGCAACCGTCGCCGATTGTTACATTAGGACCGATAGCTACAAACGGACCGATATAACAGTCCTTGCCAATCTTTGCAGTAGGTGCTATGAAAGCCAGAGAGTCGATGCCTTTCTTCTTAGGCTTCATTGAAGCATACATCTGCATCAGTTTGGCTACCGCCTCGTATGCGCTTTTGACGCGTATGAGTGTAGCTTTCACGGGACGCTCCAGCTGCAGGCTCTCATCAACGAGCACTACGCTTGACTCAGTCTCGTATATGTAGTTCAGATACTTCTGGTTTGAGAGAAATGATATAGCGCCAGGCTTGCCCTCTTCAATCTTTGCGAATGAGGTTATTTTAGCCTGACTGTCACCCTCTATTCGTCCTTGTATCAGTTGCGCTATTTGTTCGGCGGTAAATTCCATCTTTGTTTTTGTATATTGTTAAATAATCAATAATTAATGTTCCTGAGTGTTATTAACCGTCTCCTTATTAATTATTAATTATTTTGTTCAACTCCTTCTCCATCTGCTGTTGCAGCTCCTTAGCCTTCTCACCAGCCACTTCTGCAAATTTCTCGGTATTGTCTGCGAAGATGATGCCACGGCTTGAGTTTACGAGCAGTCCGCAGTCTTTTGTCATGCCATAGCGGCATACCTCCTCAAGTGAGCCGCCCTGTGCTCCTACACCCGGTACGAGTAGGAAATGCTCTGGTGCCACCTTGCGTATGTCCTTGAACATCTCGCCGCGTGTGGCTCCTACTACATACATCAGGTTGTCCGGGGTACCCCATTCCTGACTCTTCTTTATCACCTGCTCAAACAGACGGTTGCCCTCCTGGTTGGTGGTCTGCTGGAAATCAAACGAACCCTTGTTAGATGTCAGTGCCAACAGTATCACCCATGGCTTCTTCTCTGCCTCGTATGTAAGGAAAGGCACTACGCTGTCCTCACCCATATATGGTGCTACGGTCAGGGCGTCCACCTTATACTCTCCGAAGAAAGTCTTTGCATACATCTTTGATGTGTTGCCTATGTCTCCGCGTTTAGCATCAGCGATGATAAACTGGTCTGGGTAGTTCTGCTGTATGTAGCTTACTGTCTTTTCAAACGCAGCCAGACCTTTCACACCATACGCCTCATAGAAGGCAAGGTTTGGCTTGTATGCCACGCAGTAGTCAGCTGTAGCGTCTATTATCTGCTTGTTGAAAGCGAATATAGGGTCCTCCTCTTTCAGCAGGTGCTGAGGCACCTTGGCGAGGTCAACGTCAAGTCCTACACAGAGGAATGACTTCTTGTTGAATATATTTTGTATAAGTTCCTGTCTTGTCATGATGGATACTCAGGTATTATTAGACCCACCCCAACCCTCCCTGTGAGGGAGGGAGCGTGAGTTTTTGGGGGAGTGGAGATTAATTATTAATTATGAACTATTAATTATTAATTATTAATTATTAATTATGAACTATTAGTTATGAACTGTGAACTGCCCTACAGTTCCGCCTCCTTCATCTTCTCAGCGTTCTCAGCCACGGTGAGTGCGTCAATCATCGGCTGTATGTCGCCTCCGAGGAAACCGCTCAGGTCATGCGTGGTGTAGCCTATGCGGTGGTCGGTCACGCGTCCCTGCGGGAAGTTGTAGGTGCGTATCTTGGCTGAGCGGTCGCCGGTTGAGACGAGAGTCTTTCTGCGGCTTGCTATGTCGTCCATGTACTTCTGGTGCTCGCGGTCATATATATATGTACGCAAGCGCGAGAGCGCACGTTCCTTATTCTTTGGTTGGTCACGTGTCTCTGTACACTCTATCAGTATCTCCTCTGTTTCGCCGGTGTTAGGGTTCTTCCACATATAGCGTGCGCGCACACCAGACTCCACCTTGTTCACGTTCTGACCGCCGGCACCTGAAGAGCGGAAGGTATCCCACTTTATCTCGCCCTCGTTGATTTGCACGTCGAAAGGCTCAGCCTCAGGCAATACTGCCACGGTTGCGGCTGATGTCTGCATTCTGCCGTTTGACTCTGTCACTGGCACACGCTGCACGCGGTGCACGCCAGACTCATATTTCAGTATGCCATACACACCGTCGCCGCTCACGGCGAAGTCTATCTCCTTGAAGCCGCCCACGGCGCCTTCGTTGGCGTCGGTGACGCTCAGGGACCATCCCTTGGAGTCGCAGAAACGCTTATACATATTGAAGAGGTCGCCTGCGAAGAGACAAGCCTCGTCACCGCCTGTGCCGGCGCGTATCTCCATCTGCACGTTCTTGGCATCCTCCGGGTCCTTCGGCACGAGGGCTATCTTTACCTCCTCCTCCAGTCCGGGCAGAGCAGCCTCATTCTCGCTGAGCTGCTCGCGCGCCATCTCCTTTATCTCGGGGTCTGTCTCGTTTATCAGCAGGTCCTTGGCCTCTTTTATGGCCTCCAGGCAACTTATATAGCGTTTGCGTATCGCCATGATGTCACCCAAGTCCTTGTATTCCCTTGTCAACTTGACGAAACGCTGTTGGTCGGCTATCACTGAGGGGTCGGTGATAAGTGTCGTCACCTCCTCGTAGCGAGCCTCCAGTCCGTCAAGCTTCTGTAATATGCTATTCATCTTTTGAGTTGTGAGTTTTGAGTTATGAATTATGAGTTGCGACCTGCAAGTCGTGGTTTTATACTCAGTTTTTGAATTTCAGGACACTCATAACTCATAACTTATAATTCATAACTTGTTAATATTCAAATACACCATACTCGCTCTTTATTGTCAGCGACTTCTGTCCCTCCTCTATGTGTCCTATCACCTGTGCGTCAATGTTGAAGCTCTTGCTTATCTCAATGACTTTCTCCGCCTGCTCAGGACTGACGTATATCTCCATACGGTGTCCCATGTTGAACACCTTGTACATCTCCTTCCAGTCAGTGCCGCTCTGGTCGTGTATCAGCTTGAACAGTGGTGGCACTGGGAACATATTGTCCTTTATCACGCGGCAGTTGTCGTTGACGAAGTGCAGCACTTTTGTCTGTGCACCGCCGGTGCAGTGCACCATGCCGTGTATCTCAGGGCGCATCTCGTCAAGTATGCGCTTGATGACAGGTGCATAGGTACGTGTCGGCGACAGTACCAGCTTGCCAGCGTTCACCGGAGCGCCCTCCACTTTGTCCTCAAATCGGCAGCCGCCAGAATATACCAGTTCCTCAGGCACTGCATGGTCATAGCTCTCAGGGTATTTCTCGGCGTAGTACTTTGCGAATACGTCGTGGCGTGCAGATGTCAGTCCGTTGCTGCCCATGCCGCCGTTGTACTCCTTCTCGTATGTAGCCTGTCCGAAGCTTGCCAATCCCACAATCACGTCGCCCGGACGTATGTTGGCGTTGTCTATCACGTCGCTGCGCTTCATGCGGCAGGTTACGGTAGAGTCAACGATGATGGTGCGTGTCAGGTCGCCCACGTCAGCTGTCTCGCCGCCGGTGGCATAGATACCGACACCCATCTCGCGCATCTCGCTCAGCAACTCGTCTGTGCCGTTGATGATGGCGCTGATAACCTCGCCCGGTACCAGCATCTTGTTTCTGCCGATGGTAGAGCTTACGAGAATGTTGTCCACTGCGCCCACGCAGAGCAGGTCGTCGGTGTTCATGATGAGGGCGTCCTGTGCTATGCCTTTCCATACAGACAGGTCGCCGGTCTCTTTCCAATACATGTAGGCGAGGCTTGACTTTGTGCCTGCACCGTCAGCATGCATGATGTTACAATACTCCTCATCGCCACCGAGAATGTCAGGGATAATCTTGCAGAAAGCCTGTGGATAGATACCCTTGTCAATGTTCTTGATGGCATTGTGTACGTCTTCTTTGGCGGCACTTACACCGCGCAGCATATATCTGTTGTCCATTTTGGATGGTTTTTCTTTGCTTATGTTTTTTTTCTTCGTTTAAGGATATTATACGATACAAAATTATAAAAAAAATCTATAATACACAAGTTTGAAACCTTTTTTTTCTGTGTGTCATATAGCATCTAATTGACAAAGTGTCATGATAATTCGCGTTTTTCTTTCATTGTGATATTTTCGGACTTGCGGCCTGTAAGTTTAATCTGGAGAATGGTTTGGTGTCAGATGTCTGTAAGTCGCTACAAAAATTCCCGTTGGTGATGTTTTTTGTTGCGAAAGCTATCACCTTACGGTGTGATTCGATAGCTTTCATGTCCTGAAAGCATAGCTTTTACACTGTGAAAGCTATGCTTTTATGGTGCTTTTTGCGTCGTTATGCTAATGGAAAGTTTGACGGTGTTTTTGTAACTTGTTGATTTTTAAGTGTGTGTAAAATTCGTAAAAAGTGGGTGCTTTCTTGTCCTGTTATCGGTTTCTTTATAAATTCGCCAAACATTCTGCGTTATGGAAAATCAGAGTGTCAGTAAAATCAACAAATAGTTAGCAAAATGTCATAATCTTTGCTTTTGTGTGCCGTTCGAAAGTTATCATTATTTAATAAACATAAATTTTGTGTTATACAAAAAAATTACTACCTTTGCGTTTGATTAACCAAAAAAGCGAGGGGCACGCCCCCCGATACCATAAGCAATATTCAATAATAAAATGTACAGAAGAGAACTGCCTGACTGGAAGTCAGAATATCTTGATCC